>ERZ1292629.129-Hain-H43-01um-R1-129-length-76011-cov-7_pt1 | contig 28361 bp, 30 predicted proteins | sample MGYA00564399_ERZ1292629 | MGnify/ENA primary metagenome ERZ1292629 (study PRJEB36523, sample SAMEA6512636) | groundwater metagenome | collected 2019-01-08 | study: AquaDiva: Metagenomics assemblies of 32 groundwater samples
AGGCTAGAATTCTTGGGTTGGATCGTAGATTAAGAAGAATAGAACAGATAATTGACAAGCTTCAGCTTTCTGTGTTGCAGAGAGTTGGAGAATATGTAAATGATGTTAAGGATCTTAAAAATGAGTTGGGAGAGACGCAGAAGTCATTTAAGGCGATTTCTGAAAAGAGACATGAACATCATGCAACGCATCATGAACATCACACTGTTCCTCACGGAAACCAGGCACATCACGTGGAACATCCGGCACATTCGAAGAAGAAGCATAAACATCCTTGATTATTAAGTGCTTGGATAATTTTAAGTATATTATATTTTATTAACAAGGCTTGTTTACTAGTTTAAATTTATTTTGGTGTTCTGGCCAAATTTTACTTAGAATCTTTAGCTTTGAAAAGGATCCAACTTACTAAGGCTGAAACGCCGATTAGAATTATTGCTCCAGAAATCCTTGGAGAATAAAGGAATGCGAAAGTTGGAAGAAGATCGGGATTTGCATTGTAACCGAAGCCTTCTCCTGGAAGATAGCCTACGATGAACTTTGAGAAGACAAAAAAGGCTGAAACTAAGAAAATGATTGTTAACAAAATGACTGAGACAATGCCTACCCATTTATTTAGAAAATCTACTGGTTTTCCTATGAATCCTATTAAAATGCCTAGGAAGACAACGCTAATTATCAATATTGAAAACCAAGGAGTTATGAGTTCTATATATTCTCTTGCTCCTGCCAACGAGATGAAAAGAGTTGCAACGAAGAATGCGATGAAAAGATTTATCCAGTAATTGTCTGTTATTATCTTTATTTTTGCTAAAACTGCATACACGATTACGAAGACAAGAAGGAATGTGACGATAGGTGCAAAGTATGCGAAAGGGGATAAATCTGCTGGCATTTTACGATTTGTGTTTACCGCCTTCTTGCCCGTCTCTCCAGAAGGTGAATCCTGCTGGTTTTTGATCAGATTTATGGTCCGATCCGCTAGCTCCAACTGCGATTATTATTCCTAAAAGTAAAACGCCTAGAACAATCATCCCTATCTCTTGAGAACCTTCTCCTGAAGACCACCAACCTAGGACATTAAATGTTTGATATAATACAGAAATTCCGATTAAACCACCCAAAGCGGATAATCCATAAAACCAATATCTTCTGACGTCATCCGCAATGAACAATCCGACCATTACCATTAATGCTATCATTACTGAAAGGCCGATACCAAGACGAGGGAACAATTCAGTCATGAAATCAGAGACAAAATTTTGGAAACGCAAAGACATTAAGGAAATTACGAGAGCAATTATTATGTAAACTGGTTTGTTTTTTCCAAAAAACCTTACGGAATCCATAATTCCAAATGTTATTGCGAATATGAGTAGAAAAGGAAGAATGAAATCAAACACGCCTAAAAATTCCCACTGATAGAATACATCCGCTATACTTCCGAACACCATTTTTAGATGTGTGAATGTTTATTTAAATATGTTTCGTTGTTATTACTGATCAAGATGAAATTGGGATATATTGAAAAATAATTACTTTTTAACTTTATGATTTAAAAACTTATTAATAAAAAGTATGACAAATATTATAAAAGTTATTTTTACTAAAAAATTAAGGCTACAAACAATTTTTATAAATAAGCCATAGAATGTTGAAATATTAATCTCTTTAGGACAAATACTCTTATTAAATAAAATTAAAAAAATACTTAAAGCAAAAAGTGTCATGCTTAAAATATCCGACCTATCTTTTTTCATGCTCTTTTCCAACAGCTTCTCTTATATTGCTGTAACCATCTCTCTTCAATAAATCAACAAGGCCTTGATTTATTTGTCCGATTAAGGCTGGGCCTTTGTAAATCATTCCAGTGATTAATTGAACAAGATTAGCTCCTAATTTTATTTTTTTATATGCATCTTCTGCAGAAAAAATCCCTCCAGAACCTATGAGGATCCATGACTTTTTATTTTTTATTTTAAATTTATAGACTTTAGATAAAAGGAGATTGGCTTTTTTTTCTACTTCTTTTCCCGAAAAACCTCCGGACTTTATTTTGCCTTTTTTAGTTAGATTAGAACAAACAAACCCCGAGAGATCATACTTTAAGGAAATTTTTAAAATAGATTCTATGTTTTTCCCCCCTAAATCTGGAGAAAGTTTTATGAATATTGGTTTTTTTATTTTTAACTTTTGAATTTCATTCATTAGAGATTTGAATAATTCTGGAGAAGAAAAGGGTTGGCCTCCGAAAGCATTTGGGCAGCTTATGTTAATTGTAAAATAGCTACCGATCTTTTTCATACCTTTTAGTGTTGTTAGGTAATCCTTTAATCCGATTTTAGGGTTTACAGTTTCAGCAGAATTTGTTTTCGCTACGCTTATTCCTATAGGGATTTCAAATTTCTTTGATTTTATACGATTTTTTATTTCAAGGTAGCCTTTATTGTTAAGTCCAAGATTTACCCAGATACTTTTTTTTTCTGGCAAACGGACTAGTCTCTTTCCTTCATTACCTTTACAAGGGTTTGCAGTTATGCTTCCAACTTCTGCAAAACCGAAGCCAATTGAGGGAAGAAGGTCAACGAGTTCTGCGTTTTTGTCGAAGCCTGCCGATAGACCGACAGGGTTTCTAAATGTAATTCCAACAAGATTCTGTTTGAGTGCAGGATTTTCAAATGAAAAAAGTTTAGATGCTGCTTCTTTTGAAACTTTATGGCTTCCGAGAGATTTTCCTATTTTTATAAAATTATTATGTACTTTTTCAGGTTCATAATGAAACAGAATTTTTTTTGTTAAATAGTAGAGTGAATTATTGAATTTATTTCTTAGTTTTAGATATTGCATAAAATTAAACAAATAGGAAGTTTAAATGTTTAATCTTTTTTATCTTTCTTGTCATTGCTTCCGTAAAGAACTGCTGCAATGGCTCCAATCATGATAACTACAAAACCTAGGTTTATTATGAAATTTGATTCGCTTCCTTCAGAGACTAAATTGAATAAGTATTCCCAAGCACCGGTTATATAAAGCACAGCGATTATTACTGCTATCAAAGATGCAACTATTAATATCCAACGCATACCTTTTGGAAATTCTTTGAAGAAATCTCCTTCTTTTGTAAATGATCCAATTAATATTAGGAAAACTAAGATTATTACTAGACTTACCGATAAGAAATATGTGAGTTGTATTATTATTCCAACTGCTTGACCTAAGGAAATTATAAGAAGACCAATTACTAAGGAGACTATCGCATCTATTTGTCTTTTACCTTTTCCAAGAATTTCTGATTTTTGTAATACGGCAAAGACTATTGTAAATACTAGAAGAAAAGGAAGAATGGTTTCTACAACTATAGGATTAGAAAGAAGAGTTTGACCTCCGTAAGTAAAAGACTTCACCATGAATTAAATTAATAAATAGATTATATAAAGATTTGCTTGGTTTTTAAAATTCTTCAAGATTTTGAGAATTCATTTGCTGTGAAGCTGGAGAGGGCATCATTGAATCGTCTCTTGAAGGCAACGAACCACGGTTTATAACTACTACATCGCCCATTGCTTTTACAAACTGGTGAGGTATGATTACTCCTCTTGCTCCTCCAAACGAAGCCAAAAAGCCTGAACTTACTCGTATTTTCCAACCATCAATTTTATTTTCAGTAAGATTTACATCTTCTATTTGTCCAAAATAATCGCCTTCTGAAGTATAAACTTGTTTTCCTATTACCTCTGATACTTTTTTTATTCTCAACATCTCGTTTTTTAATCGAATGAGTATTTATACTTTATGCTTTTTGAAAGATGTTTTTATCCATATATGTTTTCAAGACTGGAGAATCTTGACATAACAATATTTATATAAATTGTTTTACTCTTTTTTATATGGAAGCCAAAGAAATTGCACATATATTAACCGCTGTGTTGCTAATGTTTGCTGTTTCGGTCTTTTCTTTTGTTTTTAAGGGCAATTTTTCTAGGATGCTCGAAGTTCTTGTTTTTTCTTGTATTGTTGTAATTATTCCTGTTTTGTTTAAGAAAGGATCTGCTTATTTGCTAGATTCAAATGTGGAACACAGTCTTTGGGGAGTTTATTTTTATGGTTATAAACCTGGAAAACATTTTAAGGAAGAGAAACCATTTGGAATACTAATCCCGTTGGCACTTACCGTTGTAACTTTGGGATTTTTTAAGACTATGACTTTTTTAACTTATGAAACAAGAGCTTTGAAGCATAGAGTTGCAAAAAGATTTGGATATTATAGTTATAGCGAGATGACTGATTGGCACAATGCACTCATAGGTTCAGCAGGAGTTATATCTTTGTTCTTAATCGTAATTGTTTCGTATATTTTGGGTTTTGAATATCTTAGCAAACTTGCTGCATATTACGCTTTGTTCTCTATTTTACCTATTTCTAAACTGGATGGGACACAGATATTTTTTGGATCAAGAATAATTTGGACAGTTCTCGCGTTCTTCAGTTTTCTTTTTTCAGTTTATGCTTTTGCTTTGTAAAATTTAAAAGTAAAAGATATCCTATTATTTAATGAAAATAATTTTAGTTGATGCGATTAATACTTTTGTTATAAAAGATAAGGGAATTTTTCAAGAAATGTATTGGCTATTGGAAAAATACTCAAACAAGAAAATAATTATTACTGGAGCTAATGATGAAGAAATGGAAAAATTTGGATTGAATAAATTGCCTTATGAAGTTTTTACATTAAATCATAATCCTGAAAAAACAGACCCTTTGTATTATGAAATAATGCTTAAGCATTTTAAACTTGATACAACGGAAGTTGTCTATTTTGAACATAATGAATTGGCTGTAAAAAGTGCAAAATCTGTCGGAATAAAAACTTACCACTATGATAAAGATAAAAAAGATTTGGTGGCATTAAGAGATTTTATAGACAAAAATATCTGAGCACGCACTTATTTATATAACTCTTTACTCAAACTGGAATATGCAAGAGATTAGTTTGAAACCAAGAGAATATCAGCAAAAAATATTTGAGACGGCTAGAGATAGAAATACTCTTGTTGTTTTGCCTACTGGCTTGGGGAAGACGCTTATCGCACTAATGCTTTCTATTGAAAGATTGAAAAAATATCCTGGAAAAAAGATTCTTATTTTAGCTCCTACAAGGCCCTTGGTTGAGCAACATATTAACAGTTTTAAAAAACAACTTCCTGAGTTGTTTGCTGATTTACAATTATTCACCGGAGAGGTTGCAGCTGCTAAAAGAAAAAAAACTTTTTTCACAGCAGATGTTATTTTTTCAACTCCTCAATGTATTGCAAACGACTTAAAAGCCAACCTTTACAAAATGGAAGATGTTTCTCTTCTAGTCATAGATGAGGCACATAGATGTCTGAAAAATTATGATTACACAACAGTTGTTGAATTTTATAAAAGACAGGGAAGTAATTATAGAATTTTAGGGTTGACTGCTTCTCCAGGAAGCGAAGCAGATAACGTTAGAGAAATATGCAAACATCTTGATACTGAGGAAATTGAAGTTAGAACTAGAGATTCAGAAGATGTAAAAAATTATCTTCAAAAATTGGATTATGAAAAAATAGAAGTTCCTTTTCCTCCTGAATTTCTTGAAATGAAAGTATTGTTGAAAAGGATTTACGATTCAAAAATAGGTGAATTAAGAGCTAGAAATCTTCTATTTGGGCCTGGAAATAAAATAACACTATTGAAATTGCAAAGTAGATTGGGGAATATGGTTGGAGAAAAAAATTTTAATGCTATGCTTGGTATGTCTGCAACAGCTCAAGCAATAAAAATTTCCCATGCTATGGAACTTTTGGAAACGCAGACTCTTTCAGGACTAAATGAATATCTTAAAGGGCTTGTTAAACAGTCAGATGAAAAGAAGTCAAAAGGAGTTCAGAAGTTAGTTAGCAGTCCAGAATTTAAAGCTGTCTTGATTTCATTGAATCATCTTCTGTTAAAAGAAATGGAACATCCTAAAGTTGAAGAAACTGCTGTTTTAGTTGAGGAAGAGTTTAAACAAAACAAGGAAGCGAGAATAATAATTTTTACACAATATAGGGAGACTGCAACTAAAATAGTTGAAAGATTAAATAAGTCTAATTTTGTAAAAGCTAATACTTTTTTCGGACAGGCAAAAAAAGGAAATACTGGATTTTCACAAAAAGAGCAGAAACAAATAATTGAAAATCTCAAAGAGGGTAAACTAAATGTAATAGTTGCTACCTCAATTGGAGAGGAAGGTTTGGACATTGCTGAAGTGAATGTTGTTATTTTTTATGAGCCAATACCAAGTGCAATAAGAAAAATACAAAGAGCTGGAAGAACGGCAAGATTGAAAGCAGGGAAACTTGTAATCCTAGTGACAAAAGATACAAGAGATGAAATAAATCACTATGCCTCTTCGGCAAGAGAGAAAAAAATGCATAAAGTCATTGATTTAGTTAGGAAAGAGATAAAAGATGGAAGAAAAGATATGAAGTTAGGAAGTTTTGGTTAGACACTAAATTCACAATATCATTTAAGCAATAAAATTAAAAAGATAACTAATATTATCTATTATGAGAAAAATTATTAAAAAGTATATTTTAATTATTTTTTTACTATTGGTTGGGCTATTTACGTTAATCTTTTTTTTTAATAAAGAAGAAACTAAAAATGAGGGTGTTAAACTGATTATTCAGGGAGGAGAATTTGAAAGTTTAAGAAAATTAACAGATAGTGTCCAAGTTAATTTATTAATTTATTACCCGACTAATGTTTATTCAGATTATATAACAATAAAATCAGCGAAGCTTTTGTTTTTAGGAGGAGGTAAATCTAAATTTAATATTGGAGAAAATATAGTGTATCCTTCTTCAGAAAAGTTTGGATTAGCCAGTACATCTGATTATGGTTTTTGTGCTGATTCTAAAATCTATGGATCTGGAGATTTAGCTTTTTTTGATGAAAATGCTAGATGGGAGTTTATAAGAAAAAGTGGAGAGGACATACACAAATTCTCCAATGGTTGCAGTTTTAATATACCTCTGATAGAATTATTTGGTGGAGAAAATGAATCTGGGACGAGGTTTGTAGAATACAAGATAATTTATGAACATAATGGCAAAGAAAGTACAATTTCTAAACAAGTTAATTTTACAAAATCTCCTTCTCTTCCTACAGGAAATGAAGAAGATGTTCCTAAATATTTATGGAATTCAACTACGAAAGAATGGATGCCTGTTAAGGAATTTTAATCAGTTTATCTTTTCTTATATTTCAAAATAACCATTAAAATTTTAAAGATCATTTTACTTTATTTAGCATGAGACAGAATAAGAAAATAAAATCAGGTAATGATAAAGAACTCATTTTAAATTTCACAGGTAAAGAATTAATAGATGAATCTGAGTTTGAATCTTTAAAAAAAGACTGGAAAAGATGGAGTAGAAAACTATCTGATACTTAAATGCCATTACTAGACATATTCTCAAAAAAGAAAGATAAAAAAGAAGAAAAGATAAAGATAGAAGTAGACTTTAGGGAAAAGAATTCTCTTGTCGCATCTTATCTTGTCAAAGAAGGTTTTGATGTTGAATTTAAACAACTAAATGTCGGAGATTACATTATAAAAGATGTGGCAATTGAGAGAAAGACTATTTCTGATTTGAAAAGTTCAATAGTTGATAAAAGAATATTCAGACAGCTTATTGAGTTGAAGCAATATCCTAAGAGTTTTTTAATATTGGAGGGCTTTTTTCAAGAGGGAAAATATGAAGGAGGAATAAATGAAAATGCTTTTCGCGGTTTTCTAATTGCTCTTTCTTTGGAGTGGGATACAAAGGTAATTTTTAGTGAAAATGAGAAAGATAGCGCTAAATATATTAGTGTTTTGGCTCGAAGAAAAGAAAATAAAGAGTTTTCTTTGAAACCTTCGAAGACATTCTTAACAAAAGAAGAGCAGATTCAATATATACTCGAGGGTTTTCCAAATGTAGGCCCTAAAAAGGCAAAGAAACTGATTGAGAAGTTTGGAAGTTTGAAGAGTATTTTTAATGCATCTAGAGAGGAACTGGAAGAAATTTTAGGAAAAAGAGCAAGCGATTTTGTTGAGATGGTTGAGTTTAAGGCCTAGATAAAATATATTCTTCTATTGTTTCATAAACTGGTCCAAGAGTTTTCAATTCAGAAGACTTCAATTTGAAGGAAGAGAGGGAAAACTTAAGGGGTTTAACTTTTATTGTTTTAACATGTTTTTCAAAATTGATTTTATCTTTTACGTACTTTATACGGGCAATTGTTAAATGAGACATGAATCTTTCTTCTTTTTCTAGATCTTCTTTTAGTGAGGAATCTATCAAAGATTGTAATTCAAAAACACTTTTGCCTGAGACTTTTATCCAAACTATCCTTGGATTCTTTCTATAAGAAAAAAGACCAATTTCTGACAGGTGGGCCTCAAACTTGTTAAATTTAATTTGCGATAGTTTTTCTTTTATTTTTTCTAATTTTTCTGTCGATACTTCTCCGAGGAATTTCAATGTTAAATGCAAATTCTCTAGTTCAGTGGTTTTTCCTGTGAACTTTGTTTTTTGTAATAATTCTTGGATTCTGGCAACTTCTTTTACAACCTCTTCTGGGAAGTCTATGCAAATGAAAGTTCTTATTTTGTCTTCAGTTTCCATATTTTTAAGGTACTCTTTTATTTTTATATGGATTCTTTTTAATAATTATTTGCTTTTTGTATTTTATTGTTAGTCATCAAAACATATATATAGAGAAAAATCAGGGAATATTTGTGAGGGTGTTAGGTGTGCGTCCTTAGAGTCTAGATGTTAATCCTTTATCGTCTATTCTTTCACACCTGCTTTTATTGCTCGAACTGATTTCATTGCTCCTCAGTTTGAGGCTTAAAAATACCATTAAGTTTGTTGTGTTTGGTATTTTTATTTTGGAACTATTGATGCTGTACTGAAAGATTTTAATTTTGCGATTGCTTTGACGTCATTTAAACTTACTTTGTTTATCTTATCATCGTAAGTGTAATAATCTTCTGCCTTCGTTGCAAGTTCGTAGAATAAAAGGTCATTCATGGTATTTGTGCTTTCTTCAGACATAACACTTTTTAATCCAATTAGTCTTTCTTTGCTTTGCTTTAACTCCTTTTCTGTCAGATCTTTTATATTTCCAAATTCTTCAACAATGATTTTTTTTACTTGAGGTATCGCTTGTTTTGTTGTTCCAACATAAATTGAATAATAAGAGTAGTTTTTTTCTGTCGATATGGATCCGCGAACAGTATATGCTAGGCCAAGATCTTCTCTTATTTTTAAGAATAGTTTTGAAGACATACCGTTTGCAAGATAGCAATCTAAAACTTCTAAGGCGGAATGCTCTTTTTGAGAAAAAGAAGGGGCGTGGAAAGCAAAGACAAAATGCGCTTGATCAATTCCGGATCTTTCTTCAGTTGTTTCTTTGTTTAGGACAGAAATTTTTGGAACTTTCAAATCACTCTTACTTTTTTTGAACTTCTCCTCTAAAAATGCACAGACTTTGTTAAAATCTGCAGAGCCTACTATGGTGACTATGAAATTCTCAGGGTTGTATACTTTCTTAAAATAATCATAAACAAAATCTCTTGAAAGAGCAGAAATTGTTTTTTCAGAGCCTATTACTCCTTCTCCGAAAGGGGAGCTATATAAGTTTTCTTCTATTTTATCTAGAACGTGTCTTTGCGGATTATCGTGATACATTTTTATTTCTTCCATTATCACTTTTTTTTCTTTTTCAAATTTCTTTTTCTCAAAAATTGGATTGTTTAATATGTCTGATAAAATCTCCAAACCATCAAACAGGTTTTTGGAGGGAAGTTTAAACCAAAATGAAGTCACGTCGTGAGAAGTAAAAGCGTTTAAAACTCCTCCTTTACTTTCTATTTCTCTAGATATATCTTCATGTGTTCTTGTTTTTGTTCCGGTAAAGACAAGGTGTTCTATAAAATGTGCTATCCCTTTTATATCTGAAGACTCATAAACTGCTCCAAATTTGTTGGAAATTGATAAAGAGACAATGGGCAAAGGTCTTTCTTCCATTAAAACAGTTATTCCGTTTGATAATCTTCTTCTTTTTAGATTCATATTTAGATTTTGGAAGACTGATTAATAAACTTAGCGATTGAGCAAATATTATTTCTTCTTTAAAATTATTAAGTTAATTAAAACAGATATGATTAACCCCACTAAAGCGGAAGGTAATAAGAGTGCAAAAACAATTATGTATATACCCCAGCTTCCAGGAGGAGGGTTTTCAAATAAATAAGACAAAAATCCATATAATAGAATTAATAAAAGATATGAAAAGGGTATTATTAAACTCAAAAAATAATACTTGACTTTCTTATTTTTTGCTATAAACTTAGCTGAGAAAATTACTGCTAGAATGGGTAATAGAAAAATTATAATAAATGAAATACTAGTCAAGGATGATAAAATCATTCCTGATAAAAATATCGCTATTGCAGTTAAATTTACAATTAAAATATATTTAGTTAAATTATTTTTCATATTAATTAGTTTTTTAAACAGCTTTCTATATATAAAATTATGCCAATCAACGCAGGATACGAATATTTTGAGAAAGAAAAGGAATACCTGAAGGCTGATAATTTAGATGATAAAATTCATTGGCTTGAAGAAATGATCAAAGCTGCTCCAAAACATAAATCAAGTGAGAACTTTGTCGCAGAACTTAAAAGAAGATTGATAAAACTGAATGAGAAGAAAGAAAAAGCCAGTAAAAAATCTGGAGGAAGAAAAGGAATAAGAAAAGAAGGTTTTCAGTTTGTTCTTTTTGGTTTAACTGGAAAAGGCAAGACGCAGCTTTTAACTTCTCTGACTAATGCAAAAACAATCATTAAAGGCACAATGTTTTCCACTAAAGCACCAGAAATAGGAACATTTGAGTTTCAGGGAGTGAAAGCGCAGATAGTTGATACTCCCTCAATAGGGAGCGAAGATTTTGACTCTGGAATAATAAATAATGCAGATTGTCTCCTTATAGTAATTGAAACTCTTGAAGAAATTGAGGAAGTTTCAAAATATCTTGGAAGGGCAACGGAAAACAGAATAATAATTGTAAATAAAAAAGATAATTATGATGAAGAAAGAAAGAGAAAAATGATTGAAAGAATGAAAAGCAAGAAGGTAAACGGATTTTTTATTTCTGCTCTTACAAAAGAAGGCTTTGAGGCTTTGAAAAATGAGATGCTTTTAAGAATGAATGTAATTAGAATATATTTAAAAGAACCTGGGAAGAAAGCAAAAGATGTTCCATTGGTGTTGAAACAAGGAGCAAAGATTAAAGATGTTGCTGAGGGGATCTTTAAAGGTTTTTCAAGAAGTGTTAGACAAACTAGAATAACCGGTCCTTCTGCAAAATTCCCTAATCAAAAAGTAGGATTAGAACATAAAGTTAAAGATAAAGATACTGTAGAGTTTCATACTAGGTAGACTTAAATTTTTAATGAATTCATTTTTCAGCTACCATTATTAGTTCTAATGAATTATTATCAAAAACATCTCCTTTAAATGAACCATAGAATTTAACATTCTTGAATCCAACTTTCTTTGCTAAGGCTTCGAATTCTGTTTTTGAGTAAATTCTAACACTATAAGGAGTTAATTTATTTTCGTTATTTTTAGAAAGTATTGTCCATGAACCCTCCATCCTATTATTTTGTTTGTTATATTTTTCTTCAATAACTAATTCTTTTCCATTAGCCAGAGTTCTTTTTTCTCTAAGTCTATAATTTTTTCCTTCTAAAATTTCTGGGGAAACATCAGTATGCAAGATAAATTTACCTTTATTTTTTAAAGCATTATAAAATTCTCCCATAGCTTTGTCATTCTCTTTTTCTTTTTCAAAAAATCCAAAAGAATAGAACATATTTGTGACTAAATCAAATTTATTGTAGTTTTCTTTTCCTATATCTCTCATATCTTTTTTAATAAACTCTATACTGAGTCCTTTCGATTCTTTTTTTGCTTTGATAAGATGTTTTTCATTTATGTCTATTCCAACAACTGAAAAACCTTTTTTTGATAATTCTATTGAATGCCTACCGTAACCACAAGGTATATCTAAAATTTTTGCTCCTTCCCTGATGGCTGATAACGTAATTATTCCATTTACCTCCCTCTTTGTTCTTTCTGAAAGAAGTTGTTTTTTGTTTGGAATAAAACCTTCAAGACTGTCGTCTCCCTCCATATACTTTTCTCCAAAGAATCCACCTTCATTTTCCCACCATTCAAGATTTTTCATATAATTATAAATTAAGATTACATTAAAAATTTATCTTGTTGTTTCAAAGCTTTTGACTTTCTTTTGTAATTCTGAAGCTTTCTTGTTTGTTTCAAAGTGTTTCCTTACTGGCTCTAAAAGTTGATTTATGTAAATCGCGATTGCATTCTTTAAATCTAGAGGATGTATCTTTTTATCTTTGTAAAGTTGAGAAAGCTCTTCATAGGAGTTTATTTTTAGATTTCCTCCAAATTTTTCAGGTCGCTTAATTTCTATAGAATCATATTTTTCAAATACTATGTATTTAGCGTATTCTAGAACTGGATTGTCTTTTTCTTCTCCTTCAGGACAAAAGGCATTTTTGAATTTTTTATCTATTTCTTCTTTTGTGTCTGTCATAAAGATGGCAGTTTCTGGCTTTGATTTAGACATTTTCAGCGCTATTTTTCTTTCGATGCCTTCTAATTCTGTTTTTTGAAATTGTAAACCAGAAAGCATGTGGTGATGTACCGCGATTGGAGGCTTTATTCCTAATTTTGGAAATAAATCTCTAGCTAGCATATTTACTTTTCTTTGGTCTAAACCAAGCTGAGCTATATCTGCTTTCAAATGATAAATATCTGCTGCTTGCATTAAAGGGTATAAAATTTGAGAACTGGGATTAGATGCGCTTTCAGAACGCCCCATTATTTGACTGCATCTCATGACTCTTTGAATTGTAGCGTTTTTTGATAATTTGATTACAGTTTCCCAATATTCGGGAGTTTTTTTAATAAATTCAGAAGTCCAGATGAACTCCACATTTTTCATGTCTAACCCAGAAGCTTTCCAAACTTCTATAAAATACTTTCCAACTATTCTTATTTTCTCCATATCGCCATCAAGTTTGTTGTTCAAGAGAGCAAACCAGTCAGCTACATAAAACTTAAAATGGATACCTATGGAAGTTAATTTGTTAACTGTAATAGCCCTGAGAAGGCCTTGAGCTATGTGAATTTGCCCTGAAGGTTCGAAACCATCATAAGCAACTATCTTTTTTCCTTTTTTGAATAATTCTAAAAGTTCATCTTCTGTCACAATTTCTTCAGCAACAACTCTAACAACCGCAAGTTTCTCTTCAGGAGACATTGTTTTTTGCATAACAGAGAAATGCAAAAGCTTAATTTAAATGTTTTCTATTTTGTTTAAATGGAGAAAATAACTTTACTTATAGTTCTTTTAGGATTTATTACTCTAGTTGTTATTTTTAATTTTTATTATGTTGAAATTCATGAAGCTGAAGAATTAAATAAATATGAAGCTAATCAGAAAGTAATTTTCAAAGGAAAAATTATAGATGTTAAGAAGGAGTTTGGTGAAAACAAGATATACTTAGATAATGGAATAAATTTCAGTTGCAGCTGTTTTTTAGATGAGGAGGATAAAGTGGTTGTGCATGGAATCATAAGAGAATTCAATAATTTAAAAAGAATAGAAGTTGTGAAGATTGAGATTTTTAGAGTGGAAATTTAGGATTTATTTTTCCCAAGCTATAATTCCAATCATAATTAGCATTATCAAACTTCCTACAAAAGGGATTAAGAATAGGATAGCGATCCATCCAGGCTTCTTAAAGTATTCAAAAACATGCCAGTGCCAAATTACAGAGAATATGGATAAAGCTATTGCAAATCCCAGACTTAGATAAGGGATAAACAAACCAATCGCTAGAAGTATTGGCCACCAATGCATTTTCGCTATTTTACAGGCTATAAGAGAGGGACCTACAAAGGGTATCCAAGCAAGTCCAGGAGATTTGAATTTTGCTTTTTTCGCTATTTTTGAATATGCTAAGGAGATGTATATGTAGATACCTATTACGATTAAGAACATAAAAATAAATAATAGAAGGATAGATGCGATACTAGCACCTGCTAATACTGAAGACCATTTGGGATCCACCACTAGAGAAGAAAGTTCATTCACCATTTATCTATTAGTGGAATTGTGTTTAAATAGTTTTTTAAAATTGGGATTTATATTTATTGAGTAAATTCAAAGTATTTTAAGAGGGACAATGTTATTTGAACTTGTTTTGGCATTAACACTTGGAGTTATGGCTGGGGCTCTAAGTGGTATCTCGCCTGGAATACATATAAATTTAGTTGCTTCTGGTTTATTTGCTGGTTTAGGTTTCTTTTCTGGATTAGGCATAGACTCTATTTCTTTGGTTGTTTTTATCGTTGCTATGTCAATAACTCATACTTTTATTGACTTTATTCCTGCTGTTTTTCTTGGAGCTCCGGAAGAAGATTCTTTGCTTTCTGTTTTGCCTGGACATAAAATGTTACTCGCTGGAAGAGGATATGAGGCAGTTGTTTTTACTTTTTATGGTTCATTGACAGCTATTTTAATAATTTTATTTTGGAGTTTAATTTTTTCTTTTTTTCTGGATAAGTTTTTTGGAATTGTGAAATTTTTAATTCCTTTTATATTGATTTTTGTTTCTTTGTATTTTATTTTTAGAGAAAGAAATGTTTATACTCCTTTGATAGTTTTTTTGCTTTCTGGCGTTTTAGGTTTTTTAACTTTTAATTTGCCTGTTAGAGAACCATTATTGCCTTTACTTTCAGGACTTTTTGGAGTTTCAGGCATAATTGTCAGCTTGAAAAATAGAGTTGCAATTCCAAAACAAAGGATACTTGAACTTAAGAAGATCAGCTTGAAAAGAAAAGACTTTTTGAAGGCAGTTGCTGCTTCTTTTTTTGCAGCGCCTCTTTGTTCTTTCTTGCCAGGCATTGGGTCTGGACAAGCTTCTTTGTTAGGTTCTGAGATTATGGGTTCAACAAAGGATAACGAAGAGAGTTTTTTATTTTTGAACGGAGCAGTTAGCACTATTGTTATGGGCTTAAGTTTTGTCACTTTATTCAGTTTAGGAAAAAGCAGAACTGGAACTGGAGTGGTTGTTGGAAACCTCATTGGAAAAGTAGGACTAGACGAACTTTTTCTGATTTTAATTGTTGTTATTGTCTCTGGATTTTTAGCTTTTATTTTAGGTTTATTTTTAGCTAGATTATTCGCTAGAGGCATAAATTTATTAGACTATAGAAAAGTTTCTTTTTTTGTTCTTTTGATTTTACTCATTGTAAATATATTTTTATCAAACTGGATTGGGTTAGTTGTTTTAGTTACAGGAAGCGCTTTAGGAGTTTTCTCTATTTTAAGTGGAACAAGAAGGATAAACTTAATAGGGTGTTTGTTAATTCCTAGTATAATTTATTATTTGTTTTAGTTATATAAAAAAGCTTATATACGGAATCTTTGTGCTTTTTGTAGGCCTCATAGTATAGTGGTTAGTACGCATCTTTGACGTGGATGACACCCCAGTTCGATTCTGGGTGGGGCCATCTGTCGCTTATTTATAACTTTATTTTTTTTATTATGCTACCCTATTTTACTTACTAAGTAACTAACTAATTAAATAACTAAGTTACTAAGAAAGATTTATATATCATTTTTCGCTTTGATTTGCTGGAAAAAGAGAAAGGATGAAGAAATATCTGCTTTTAGTTGAGGATGAAGAGCTTTGGAAGAGATTTAAGGCTGACCTAGGAAAGGACATAAACAGTGAAATAATTGATTTGATTAAGGAAAAGGTTAAGAAAAAAGGGGGCAAAAATGAGAAATAAACTGGGTCAGGTTGCACTTTTTGTTATTATTGCGATAGTTTTAGTTTTTGCGATTTTGGCTTTTGTTTTTTTTAGAAAAGGTTTTTCTACTGATCAGATACCGGAAGAATTGCAACCTGTTTTTGATTATTACTCTCAGTGTTTGTTAAAAGAAGCTAGGACTGGAACAGATATTCTTGGAATACAAGGAGGAGTTATTAATTCTGGAGATTATCTTCCAGGAAGCGATTACGCTCCGTTTTCGTCGCATCTAAATTTCTTGGGATCTCCTGTCAAATATTGGTATTATGTTTCTGGAAATGGCTTAATTAAGGAGCAGGTACCGACAAAGAGCCAGATGGCAAAGGAGTTAGGTGATTATATTACAGAGGGATTGCAAGATTGTGATTTTCGGAGTTTTATTTCAAAAGGATACACTATGGATATTAAGGAGGGAGATCTTAAAATTAATATAGAAGACGAGAGAGTTTTAGTTGCTTCTATTGCTGAATTGACTGTTAGAAAAGGAGACTTAGTTGGAAGAAAGTCGCAACATGAAATAGAAGTAGATAGCAAACTGGGGAAGTTTTATGATTTAGCTTTAGATATTTATAATAAAGAAAAAGATGAGTTCTTTTTGGAGCAATATGCTGTAGATACTTTGTATAATTACGCTCCTGTTGATGGTGTAGAAATACAATGTGGGCCTAAAATTTGGAGTTCAAGAAAAGTCGAATCTGATTTGAAAGACGCTTTGCAGAATAATTTGGCTAGTTTGAAATTAAGAGGAGATTATTATAAGATAAGTGATAAGAAAAGGGAATATTTTGTAATTGACAAGGAGACTGATGAATCTGTTAATTTTATGTATCTTAAAGATTGGCCTACAAAGGTTGAGATAAGTGGAGAGGGAGTTGATGATGAAGTTATGCTTGCCCAATCTATTGGAACACAGGAAGGATTAGGAATTTTAGGCTTTTGTTACATACCTTATCATTTTGTTTATGATTTGAGTTTTCCTGTTTTAATACAAATATATAATGATAATGAACTTTTCCAGTTTCCTGTGGCGGTAATAGTTGATAAAAATCTTCCAAGAGTTGCGGACTTTTCGGTTAATTTTGAAGGTGAAGGAGATAATTTTGATTTATGTAAATTTAAGAATCAGAACCTAGAGCTGAAAATATATGATTATTCTTTCAATAAAGTTAATGCTAATGTTAGTTTTGAATGCTTTAATCAAAAATGTAGACTTGGGGAGAGCAAAGACGGAAAGTTCATGGGATCTGCACCTTCATGTGTGAACGGATATTTAGTATTAAGCGCTGATGGATTTTCTGAAAAAAGAGAAATATTTTCTACTAATAGCCAAAACTTTGGAGAAGTATTTTTGGAGAGAGAGTATGAATTGGAAGTTGAGGATGATAAAAATCGTGTTGGTCAAAATACAATAATAACTTTCACTAGGGAGGATGGGAAAACTTCTACAGCGGTTTTGCCTGAGAACAATAAAATAAAACTAAGTGAAGGAGATTATGAAGTAAAAGCCTATGTTTATGGAAATTCTAGCTTTAAGATACCAGCTAGTTCAAAGACACAATGTTTTGAAGTTCCAAAGGCTGACTTGCTTGGATTTTTTGGAAGCAAAAAAGAAGAGTGTGTAGATGTAAACATTCCGGAAACGAAAATAGATTTTGCGCTTGTGGGTGGTGGAAGTTCAAGCAGTTACATTCTTGAAAGTGATCTTGAAAAGGGAACAATCAGAATAAACGTACCTAGATTTACACAACCTAGGTCCATAGATGAATTACAAAACAATTTTGCATCTTTGGAATCAAGTAAATTAAACTTGGAGTTTGGAAAATGAACAAAAGGGGAAGAATTTTATTTCTAGTAGTTGTTTTTTTGATTAGTTTTTTAGCTTTAGTTGATTTTGGAAATTCAGCTACTAGCCGCTTTTCTGGAGGGACTAGTGGATACACAGGAGTTAGTACTTATCCTAGGGCTAGTTTTCAAACTTATTATGGTCCTGAAAGCAGATTGCAAACTTACTGGCCAATTTTAGGCGATAAGGAAAGTTGCAAGGCAAGGCAGGATATTCTTTTAAGTGTCTCGCCAGCAGGTTGTCAGCCTGCGGTTGTTAGAAGCGATTTATTGGCAGAACAGAATGTTCCAGTTTTTTGTCAGATAGACTCTTTGAAAATGAATCCCTTAATTGATATAAAGCAGATAAACAATATAAGGTTTACAGGAAATTATCCTCCTGAAATTTCTGGTTCTGGATTCCACCCTGCTAGAGCTGCTTTACGAACTGGAGACAGATTGCTTGGAAGCCCACTTGTTAATAATATTGGTTATGTAGTGGTAGTTTTGAAAAGGCAACCTGAAGAGAGTAAATTGCCTGATCAAGTCACTGTTAATTTAACTGCACAGATAGAATATAATTCTGGAAACGCTTTTGGAGTTGGGAAGGCAGAATTTGTTTTAGAGCCTATTGCAGATGTAAATTGGGAGAGAGAGAAAGCAAAGCAAAGTTTTTGGGGCGGAAGATATTATGTAAGACTTGAAGAAGTCAATTTAAATTTTGCAGTGGTTTCTATTTATAATGGAGACAGAAAAATATATTCTACTAGGGTTGAGTCTGGTAAAACTTCTGATGAATTTTATGTTCCAGGATTGTACTGTCAGGCAGGATTACAAATAGCTTTTGATGGTTTTGTTAAACCGCAAGACAAAGCAAGGGTAGAGGTTTATTCTGATGATGGAACTGATTCTTTTGATTTATATCAAGGTTCTAGATTTTTAGATGATAGATGTACGGTGCAAGATATAAAAATTGATTCTGATACTGAATCTGGAAAAGTTAGATTGAGCTGTGAAGGGCAAACTTTTGACCTTAGTATAAATGCTAAGAGTTCTTCTTTACTTAATTATTTTGAGAATAAGACAGAGGTAAAAATAACTGAAAATAAAGTTGACTCTGGAATTGAATATGAGATTGATTTGAATAAACTTGAGGGTGAAAGAAAGGGAGTTTATTTCTTGGATACTAGTGGTAGATTGAATAAACTTGAAGGTGGAGGCAAAGTTTTTGTTTATGCAAATGGAGAAGTTAACACTACTTTAGTTAAAGATAAGGATTGGACTCTCACTCTGTGGAAAAATTTGAAGGAATATAAACAAGCCAAAGAGGAAAATCCTTCTTATGATATAACAAAATTACAGGATAATAAAATTGAAGGGAAAGCTAAAGAATATTTTGATAAGGCTATAGAGAGTTATGAAAAAGTTGCTAATGATTTTCCTTATGAGAAACAAGGAGAAGCTGAAGGATCTAAGAGGTTTGGAGAGCTTTCTTTGGATAGGGGACAGGAACTTGCTAAAGCATTTTCTATGGAGGAAACGAGAGCTAGACTATTGAACGAATATATAGAGTTGTATAAAGATGGGGCTAACAAAGATAGTTATCTTAGTGAATTGAATGATCTTTACAAGTTGGACAGAAGTTCAGCGACAGAAGTTGTTGAATTTCAAGATAGGGCTAGAAATATAAGACTTGTTAGCTTGAGCAAACCTAAAGACAAAGGCTTTGCAAGAATAGGTGTTGAAAGTTTAGAGTATAAGTTAGAAGTTGATGGAAAGCAGGATCTTATTAAGGGAAGTATAAAAGTTGGAGAATTAGTTTTAGATGAATTAACTGCTGATGAAGCAAGATTGAGTGCATTTTGTTCAAATTCCACTGGAGATATTTCAAAAGAAATATTGAGATATAGATTACAGTTGAATAAACCTGGAGAGAAGATATGTGGTTTGGCTGTTGTCTTGAAGAGTGCAGACACTGCAGAGATTGCTAAGGTTAGACTGTTGCCTATTGCTAAAGGTACGGAAACACAAACTACTTTGAGCGTTACTATTGGAATAGAGAAGAGATCTATAAAACTAACACCTGATAAAGCATTAGAAAGAATTCAAAAATTGAATGAAAGTATACAAAAATGGGAAAAGATTTCAAAGCAGTTGGGAACTACTGTATCTGGGTTGAAAGCTGCTTGTTTTGCTACATCTGGCCTTTTGACTTTTAAGAATTTCTTATCTGGTTTGAACGGCGGAACACTGGCAAGACAGGAAGTTATGAGTGGAGATAGCGGATGGAGAAATAGATGCGCTGATATGGTTGCTTCTGGAAAATATTCGACTTTGGATGCTTGTTATATTTCAAATGCTGATCAAATTGAACAAGATGTTAAAGCTACTGGAGCTTCTTTGAGCAATGTTAATCAAAAAATAAAAGATGTGCAAGATAAATTTACTACAAGTGATGGGCTTTTTGGTAAAAGTCTTAATTCTGACGACGCTAAAAATGCTTTAGCTGCAAAGGCAAGACAGGATTATGGTTCAATGTCTGTGGAGTACATGGATAAAGATGGAATAAAGAAAACTTCAACTGTAAATGAATTGTTGTCTGATAAGAATGTTAAAAGCGGGGTTGTAAATATGGAGGATATAAGGTCTGTGATGCTTTATTCTGACATGAAACAACAGGGAGTTAGTAGTGAAAGTCAGAAGGCAAATATAGATTCTAGGTTTAATGTTATTGGACAGAGATTTGAAGATAATACTGTTATTGCACAGCAAGTTGAAAATGCGAAGAAGTTGGGAGAGAAGGGATATCCTTCTCCTATGTATGTTAGTACTGATGCTCAGAGAGATAGAGTGACTGATGTTAAAATAGCTAACAATGATATTCTCTCTAAATTACCTGGCGCAAAGGAAGAAGGGGTAAGTCATATTTCCACTGTTGTTGCAGCTGGAAGCTCTAAGAGTTCAGGGGGAAAGACTACTGAGTTTAACTCTGGAACTTATATACTTGGCTTAAAGGAATCTGACTCTAGAAAAGGAATATATAATGTTGATGGAGTATGGCAGGAAAAGAATGGAGAGTTTACTAAGTTAGAATCTCCTCCTGCATTTTTAAGCACTTATGGGATTGGGAATATAAGAGCAGCAGATAGAGAAATTGATAATAATAAAATTGTTGAGAAAGATAGAAAAATAAGATATTATGAAACTGAACCTTACAAAGGCATGCCGGCGATTGTTCCATTTGACGTTGACAAAGGATGGTATGCGGCTACTAGACAGACTCTACCTGTTTTTGGAGGTATTGGAGCTTTTGATGCTAGCGGAAGAGTCACTAGTTTATGGATATGCAATGTTGGTAGTAATGGAAGAGTCGAGTTTGAAACAGGATTTGGAGATGATCTTTGTCAACAAGTTAATTTGAATACTGGCCAACCACTAGGAGTATTTCCAGGAAAAAGTGAAGCTGAGTCTAGGAAATTGGTTAATGATGCTGTTAGATCTATTGAAGATGCTGCAAGACAATATGGGAAAGGAAATAAGTTTGTTACAATAAATGGGCAGAGGTTTGAGGTTGGTCCGCCAACTACAGGAGTTCCCGGAACACAGTGCCAAGATTTTATGTCTCCTAAAGATTGTAATTTATTATTCAATGTCTGTGACCCTGTTATTTGCCCAAGCTCTAGATGTAATTTTGGAGGACAGTATCCAGTTGCCAATGTTATGCAGACTGGAATAGTTGGAAGTGTTTTACTTTGCTTGCCTAATGTTAGAGAGGGAATAGCTATTCCTGTATGTTTAACAGGTATTCAGGCAGGAATAGATGGATTAATTTCCATTATGAAAAATTATAGAGATTGTTTGCAGGAGAATGTTGATACTGGAAAAATGGTTGGAATTTGTGATCAGATTTATTCAGTTTACATTTGTGAATTCTTTTGGAATCAAGTTGCGCCTGTAGTTAATGTTTTAATTCCTAAACTAATTGAGACTGCTTATGGTCAGGGAGTGCGAGGCGGAGGAGAATATTTGACAGTTACGGCTGCTTGGCAAAATATGCAGAATTCTATGAACTACTTTACTCAGAGCTACGCTGTTAATTCGATAAACGCTTTCAAAGCAAGGAGTGATGGGATTTATGGTTCAAGAGTTTTTGAATCCAATAGTGTTGCAGAACTCGGAGGAGAATTTTGTAAAGTTTTTGTTTCTACAAAAGCACCTAAGGCATTTGAATCTCTTATTGAACCAGATAGCCCTCCACAATTTCATGCTTGGTTTGATTCAAAGAAGTTTAGTGATGTGACTGTTCCTGCAACCTCTCAATATAAAGTATTTTATCATATATTTGCTGGAAAAGATCAAGGAACAAACTTTGATGTTTATTTAAGAAGTCCGCCAGATAGTTCTTATTACAATGTTGCTCCTCGAGTTCCAGTTGCTTCTGGATTTATACCAAGAGGACAATATGCTTCTGAGACCAGAGACTTTACGGCTCCAGAAGGATATAAGGAATTATGTGTTAGAATAAATGGAGAAGAAAAATGCGGATTTAAGGAAGTTACAACAAGTTTTGCTTTGAATCAACTATCTGATAGCTATGCTTCGGATCAAATAAAAAATAATAATATACAAAGTGAGACTGAATGTATTAGCGGTCAATCTAATTTAGGCGCGTTAGCTACTCCTAATATACAAGCAGGAGTTGAAGGCGTGATAAACCCTGCAGATTATAATAGAGGAATTGTGAGAATTTGTGCTACTAAGAATCCTGGATTGTCTACTGATCCTTCTCGGTTTGTTTCTGTTGGCTTTTGTGGTGATCAAAAAGTTACTTGCTGGCTTGATAAGAGAAGTGTTAATAATGCGATAAGTGACAGCAACGTACTTGCTAGAAATGCAACATTGCAAGAACTTGATCAAATAAACAAAGCTAATCTTGAAGCTGAAGGAACTGTTTTAACAGATGATCAAGCAGATGCTGAGTTTAGATCTTTAGAAGATGCAATTGACGATTTGATAAAAAATAAAGATAATAAAGAGGGAAAGGTTATTGATTTGAATTCCAGATTTGAGTTGATTTATGGAATGCTTCTTTCTAATGCTGATAGAGCGCAATTGCTTTATTTGAAAGGGCAGGCATATGAAGATGTTGCTCTTTCTTTCAAGGCTAAAGAGAAGAAGACTGTTAGTGGAAGCACGGAAAATACTGGAACGAGTGGAGTTAGTGGAAATGAATTGCCTATTATTCCTGTAAATTTGGATTTTGATTTAGATACGGCTGATAGTAATGGATATAGCAATTTAGTTTTAGATCAAACAACAACAAATTATTATGAGAAAGGTGGAGAGATATTTTATGGGGATTCTTCTGGAGAGCTTGTTAAAATTGGAAGTGTTGTTAGTAGCGATGGAACAATTTCTGTTAGTTCTGACGGGATAGATATTTTACAAAGTAAATATCTGGAAGTTAATGGTAGAAAAATTAAAAATTGGGAGACTAAAGTTAAGGAAGAGAACAAAGGATTTTTTGCTAAGACAGTAGACTCTGTTAAGGATTTTTTTAGCGGAGATAAAAAAGAGGATATAGTTGAGGCGAAAAATCAAGAGGGCATGGTTTTCGTTAAAGAAAACGGTGCTAATTTTGTTAGATTTAAGAAAGAGGATGGTTCTTTGAGCAAAGATGATTTACATTTTTACTACAGGCAGTTATTTTATTATGATGGTTTTTCTTTTAGCGATAAAACAGTTGGAACTTTATCAAGAACTATTGAGAGTCTAAATGAAGGAGATACAGCAAGTGTTCAGAATATTATAGAGGAAGCAAAAGAGAAGGAGATTTTTGGAGGCAAATTAAAATTAGGAGATTTGCTTGGAAAGAAGATTACTTTGAAAGATGGAAAGTATGCTTTTGTTGAGTAGATTAATTGATAAGTGCGGAGATTATTAGGCGTATTGGAAATTTATAATTTTAGCATATGTCTGAGACTTTTATCTACTTCAAAAATATCACTTTTTTCTAAAGTTCCTATTTGTTTGACAATTCTTCTTTTATCTACTGATTGTATTTGAAACATTAAAGCAATAGAATCATTATCGAGTTTGTTTTTTTCAGAAGATTTTATTTCTAAAACATAAGGGAATCTGAGAGCTTGAAGATTGGAAGTCAACGGAATAACAGTAATTAAGTTAGTTCCAGTATTAGCTAATATTATGCATGGTCTAGTGCCTTTTTGTTCGCTTCCTTTTTTTGGAGGAAGATCAATTAACCACAACTCTCCTTTATTCATCTTTTAGATTATCTTCATTCCATTTAGAAACGTCTTCAAACCCTGCATCTTCCCAAATTAACATTTCTTCTTTTAAATCAAAATATTGTTTTAAGTTAGCTAAATATAGTTTCAATGCTCTAACTATAATTTCTTCTTTACTCAAACCCATCTCTTTAGATGCGATCTCTATGTTGTATTCTGTTTCTTTTGTTAGATCAACTTCCATGATTATGTGGATGCTTAGAGATATTTAAAATTATCTGAAATGCGGAGACTAGGTGCTAAAAATTCTGCTGAATTTTGGCAACACAATTTGCTTTGCAAACTGTTGTATTCGAACCTTAGCGACTTAGATTCTTAGTTACATTGCTGAAAGCAATGTATGCGGAGACTAGGATTCGAACCTAGGTAGGCACTAAGCACACTGGAGCCTAAATCCAGCCCGTTTGACCACTCCGGCATCTCCGCTTATAGGAAATAACGTTAATTTTCGTAAATTTTACGTGTTCTTTCCTAATAATCAAATAACTGACAACTTACGATTATTAAAGTTATTCGATATAATTAAGGACAATTTAGAGGAAATTTAAATGTTTGTCTTTGGTAATGTTTTTAAAGATTGATAGCTTAAATTAATATGGCGAATTTTGTTGGAGAAAGGTTTTTGGCTGGAAGAGGAAATGAGCCTTCTTTTGATTCTTTTCCTCATGAAGTGATTGATTGGTCTTTGATAAGACATGGGGATAAGATAGCTAGTAAGAAAATGGTAATGAGCACTGCTTTTGGAATGGAAGGATGTGCGCTAGTTGATATGTATGATAGGGCTATAGCATCAAGTTGGGATCCTAGAGAAAGACCTGTTTTAGATGTTATTTATTTAGATACTCATTTTTTGTTTCCGGAAACTCATGATTTGATTTCTAAGATGAGGGAGCGGTATCCACAATAAACTTTGTTAATAGGGGGACAACAGTAACTCCCGAACAACAAGCTAAAAGCCATGGTCTTGATCTTTGGAAGTATGATCCAAAAAGATGTTGTGATTTGAGAAAAGTTGAACCGATAAGAGAAGCTATGAAGGGAGTTGACGTTTTAATTAGTGGCTTGACTAGATCTCAATCTATGCAAAGATCTAAAATAGGCACCGTTCAATTTGATAATATGCATGGACTTATAAGAATTCATCCACTTGCAACTTTGAATCGTCAGGGTGTTTTAGAATATGTAAGAGAAAATCGTGTTCCTTACAATGCCTTGCATGAAAGAGGATACCCTTCAATCGGATGTATGCAATGTACTAAGTCGGTTGTTACGCCAAGCATTGCCACATATTCTAGAGAGGGTCGTTGGAGTGATTTTGGTTTGTCTGATTGCGGTATGAATCGTGGAGCATATTAATTTTCCTTTAAGGCTAAATTTTCAGTTTGTTAAATCGCTAATTTGTTGCGATGATCTATATGTGTAGTATTTTTATCAATATTAAAATAGTTTCTTATAATATAATTTAAGCAGCTTTCTTTGCTTTTGCTTTTTCCTTTTCTTTCTCGGCTGCGTTGACTTTGGAGGAAAGTTTATCTTCAAGGCCTAGGCGTTCTGTAAGTTCTTTATAACGATTTCTGATTGTTACTTCTGTTATTCCTGCAACATCGGCGACTTCTCTTTGCGTTTTCTTTTCTTCATTTAATAGAGCTGCTACATACAAGGCAGCTGCTGCGATTCCTGCTGGGCCTCTTCCAGAAGTTAATTCTGAGATATCTGCTTTCTTTAAAATACGAAATGCTTCATTCTGTGTTTTTGGAGATAAATGGAGAATTGAAGAAAATCTTAAGATGTAATCTTTTGGAGAACTTGGAGTCACTTTGATTTTTAATTTTCTCACTATAAAACGATATGTTCTTCCTATTTCCTTTCTTTCAACGTCAGATGCTTCAGCTATTTCGTCTAAGGTTCTAGGGATATTATATGAACGACAAGCAGCATAAATACATGCAGCTATAACTGATTCCATTGATCTGCCTCTAACTAGGCCTCTCTGCAAGACGTAATGATAGACTCTAGATGCTTCATCTCTTATTACAGAAGGAAGATTAAGGAATGAAGCCACTCTTCTTAGTTCAGACATTGCAAGTCTTAGATTTCTTTCTATCGATGTGGAGACACGTTCCTGCCATTTTTTTAATCTTAAGAATTTACGAGTTTGACCTGCTTCTAATTTATAGATATCTGAAATTTCACCAACATTTGTTGTTAGACCTTTGTCGTATTTTTGCATAGAAATAGGGGCTCCACTTCTGCCTCTTTTTTCAGATTTGTCAAATTGACCTGCAGACTCTTGCCCAGTATCAACTATTTTTTCTTCGACGATTAAACCGCATTCGTTACAGACAACTTCACCTTTTTGGCTATCATAGGTTAAATCAACACTTCCACACTCAGGGCAACGTTTTACATATGTCATTTTTCTGTTTTCCAACGAAAGGTTTAAAATACTTTCTATTTGGAGAGTATTTAAAGCTTTGTGGCATATTAGATTACTGAACAGTGGTTATTTAATTTAGTTGTTAAAAACTGCATATATTAAAAATTCTACAACAAATTTATAATTGTAATCTTTATAAACAAAGAATTCATAGGTAATCTATGGAAAGGCTACGAGAGTAGCAATCGTTGAGTCGAATCGTTATTAATTAATAAGAAAAACTTAATAGGCTACATAGACGTTCAAGCTTAGTCTTGTAACTTTATAATGATTGGGCTCTGCGAAAAGACTGTAGTAAATAAAAACTTAAAAAGAAGGAATTAGAATTAAAGCTGGAGGTACAATATGACTATCATAAACGTAGAAAAAGTTGGAAGTGTTAGAGATATAGAGAAACTGAAGAAGGTTTTGCTCTATTTAATTAGTCATCTAGATTCTGCGAAATATAAGACTGAACTTATAAAACTTAGTTTTATTTTAGATTATAAATACAGCAAAGCTTTTAATTCTGAACAGAATGCGACAACTGTCGAATATGTAAAATACAATTATGGCCCATATTCGGAGTCTTTTGTTGATGCATTTGAACAATTAAAAAATGAAGGAACAATAGTGGAAGTTAGTCTACCATTTGGTGCTGGATTTGCTTTGGGTAAAGAAATAAATTCCAATGGATTGGACGAGAAAATTAAGATGATAATTGATGATGTGATAAAGGAATATGGTAAGAAACCACTAAGAGAGATGAAATCTTTTATTTATGATTTAGATGAATTCAAAAGGACAGAATTCGGAAAGCCAATTGCTCTTAATTGACTGAAGACAAGTATGGTGTGGTTAAAAGGTTAATGGATAATCATATTTTAGACCAATCTAGAAATATCCTTAACGAGCCTGCGTTTCTAGAGTTTTTATTTGGTTTATTTCTTTTCTATCTTGGATTTGAAAGATATAAGAAAATATTTGATGATGCTATTGAAACTCAAAGAAGAGACATAATTAGGGGAGAGAAGCCACACCCATTTGCATTGCCGGCTTTTCCCTTTAGATTTGTTGGTATAGGAAACAAGACTATTTTTATAGGTAAAATGGGCAAGCCGAATGAACTCTTTGCGGATATACTACAAAATAACTTTTTTTGGAATTATAATCATATTGATCGTACTGAGCCGTTTATAGATTCGATTATTATTCAACAAGAGTCTTGGAAGAAACATTCCTGCGACAAAAATTATCTAAATAAATATTGTCAGAATTGCAAGTTAGACTTTTCTATTTTAGCTTCTGCTTATTTTTCAAAGTTCTCTAAATCATTCAATATAGACGGCTATTTAACTTTAGATATTCCTGCAACTATATTTGCTGAAATTATTTCTCAAGAAGGATTAGTAGAACTGGAACAACATCAAACATTGTGTTTTTGTGAGTCTGTTCTTGAAAAAGAATGGGGATTTTGTCCATTTTGTGGTAATAAGATAGATGTTTCTGTTTTTGAGAAAAATAATGATTCAATGGATGAACCTGAAAAGATCTTTAATTATACTCTTGGTTTATATCTTTCTATAAAAAAAGGATATGATTTTAAGGCAAATTTTGTTATGGATAAGGATTTTAATAATGAGACAGACATTTATTTGCAGAAAAAAGATTCTATTAAACTAATTGAATATACTACTAAATTAAATCTTGACAAGTCTTATGTGGTCTCAAAAGTTAAGACTCTTAACCTTGTTGAAAGTTCTTTAAAAGCGGAAGCTTTAAGGATTGGTTCTGGAGCTCCTTCTTGCTCCTTAATTTTGCTAGGTATAAATA
>ERZ1292629.934-Hain-H43-01um-R1-934-length-31084-cov-8_pt1 | contig 28305 bp, 38 predicted proteins | sample MGYA00564399_ERZ1292629 | MGnify/ENA primary metagenome ERZ1292629 (study PRJEB36523, sample SAMEA6512636) | groundwater metagenome | collected 2019-01-08 | study: AquaDiva: Metagenomics assemblies of 32 groundwater samples
CTACCTCCGCCGGCGCCGAGGGCGAGACTGGCGCACCCCGTAATGGCCGCAGTCCCCGCCGATGTCCTCGCCCGCACCCCGGATCACGCTAAAGCCGGACTGCAAGCGCTCCACGATCGCGGCTACGTGCCCACAAAGCTCTCCGGCGTCGATCCCAGCGACATCCTGAGCCTATACTTGCAGGATGATGAGTCCACCGCCACTATCGCCCAGCGATACGGCGTCCATCGATCGGCCATTCTTCAATTTCTGCTCCGCGCTATCCCCGACGATTGGCGCGAAGCTCAAGCCGTTCGCGCGCTGGTAGCCCTTGAAAACGCTAAGGATAAGCTTGAGTCTGCCGCCGATGCGCTGTCTCTCGCGCGCGCCAGAGAGCAGCTACGCAGTGCGCAATGGGAGCTCGAACGCCTGTTGAGCCGCCTGTACGGGCAGAAGCAAGAGGTCATGGCTAGTGTGGGAGTCACGGTCATCATCCAGCGGGCTGATGCACCGCAGCAAATCGCGCCAGAAGTCGGTTATGCACAGGTAGTTGAGAGCGATTCCACGCAATAGCCAGGCGCATCAAGGTGTTATGCGCTTCGGGCCATTTAACATAATACATATTGTCCGTCTTACGTTGCGCCGTAGCAACACTGTAGTGCGGGCGCAACATGGCCCATCGAGGGTTGCAACAGACCCCCCCCGGCCTTCGCTTGGGACTCCCAAGGCGGCAGGCGGGGGCGGCTGGACCGCTTCCTTGGCCCTGGGCTATGACTTCTAGCGACGGAAGGATTTGGGGGTAGTAGATGAAGCTATGTGAGGTATGTGGATCGCCTGAACATCCGTCGTGGAAGGCGCACGTATTTGCGACTAACAGCGAGCGACTAACGGATGCGACTAACAGCGCTGGCCGTCCGGCCAGTTTTCCAAAGGAGAAGTCTGATGAGTGTCGAAAAGGTAGAGGTGAAGTACATGCGGTCCAGAGGCAACCTGTACCACGTTCCGGTGGAGCAGTGGCGCAAGTGGGGGGCGGGAGCGCGGCAGGTGTTCAACGAGGTGTACAGCGCGATGGTGGGAAGTCGGGGACTCTTTCTGCATCCGGAGCAGGAGGAACCCTCGCGCAGCCACTGGCGCACGATGGCATGGAACGCGGCGTGGACGGCCGCGAGTGCGACGAACGGACTTTGAATCGCAGGGCACGGGCGGATTACAACGCCTACCAGCGGTTTTACATGCAGGCGCGACGTGCGATAGCTGCTGGCCGAGCGGGGGTGTGGCCTAGGCCACATAGGTAGTGGTTTGAGGTTGTTTGAGCGCTACCTGTTGAGTGTTATGGCGGGGAGGGGTATGCTGGCAAGGTATTTCCATAACGACTGAGCGATGACGATAACGGAGAGAATTGACGCGATCACAGGGATTGTCCCTGAGGCGCGCTGTGAGGCACCTCTGGCCCCTAGGAGCGTGAAGATCGAGTTGACGGGGCGATGTAACTTCGCGTGTTCGTTCTGTGCGTTGCGGACCCGGGAGAGGCAGCCTAGCTGGCGTGAGGATATGCCGCTTGATTTATTCAAGCGCATCACCCGCGAGATGCGGGAGGCTGGGGTGGAAGAGATCGGGATTTTCTACCTCGGCGAGACGCTCATCAATCCGCTGTTGGCGGTGCTTGCGGTGAACTACCTGAAGCGCGACCTGGGAATGCCCTACGTCTTTCTGACCTCCAACGCGTCGCTGGCGACAAAGCCCATTGTACGGCAGTTGATGCGGGCCGGGCTGGATTCGCTGAAGTGGTCGGTGAATGCTTGCGATTCCGAGCAGTTCGAGCGTCTGATGGGGGTGAAGGCGAAGCTCTTCGATCGGGCGTTGCACAACATCAAAGGGGCTTGGGAGGTTCGAGAAAAGGGTGGTTTCAAAACTGGTCTGTACGCCTCCTCTATTCAATACGACGACGAGCAGCGCGACAAGATGGAGTTGCTGCTGGACGGGTACGTAAGACCCTTTGTGGACGAGCACTATTTTTTGCCACTGTACACGATGGGGATGTTTCGCGAGCAGTTCAAGGCGAAACTGGGTTACACGCCGTTCGCCGGCAATGTCGGTAGGTTGGATCGGTTACGTGATCCGTTGCCGTGCTGGTCGGCTTTTTCCGAGGGTCATGTTCGCTCCGATGGGCACTTGTCGGTGTGCTGCTTCGGGGCTGATGAGCGCTTTGATGCCGGGGATCTTACTCGGCAGACGTTCATGGAGGCGTGGCACTCGGAGACATTTCGGGCGATCCGGCGGGCGCAGTTGAGGGCCGCTCGCGAGGGGTTCGACGCGCTGAAGGGCACGATGTGCCACGCCTGCACTGCATACGGTGGTAGCAAATGAGGGCATGCTTAGTACAGGGCTGTTCTCACACACATTACGCTTGGGGGTTTTGTCGCAAACATCACCGCTGCTGGTCCTGCCGTGCGCCCTTGATGCCGCCGTATCGGCGTTGCAGCCAGTGCGGGGAGAGTCAGCCGCCATGATCCGCGTCTTCTGCGGAATCGACGATCGCGAGCGGGTGGGCCTGGCGGTGTTTTCCTCTTCGGTCTGGCGCCGCGCCTCCTGCCCGGTTTCCATCACGCCGATCGGCTCGCTCATTCCATCGGATGGCGCAACGACCTTCACTGCCTCGAGGCTGCTGGTTCCATACCTGTGCGGCTACGAGGGCTGGGCGCTGTGGATGGACGGCTCGGACATGCTGTGCCTGGGCGACGTGGCTGAGTTGTGGGCGTTGCTGGATGGGCGCTACGCCGTGCAGGTTGTGAAGCACGATTACCGCACGCGCTATCCGGTGAAGTTCCTGGGGCAGGCGAACCCGGACTACCCAAGAAAGAACTGGGCGAGCGTGATGCTGATGAACTGTTCTCATCCGGCTTGGGGCGAACTCCCCGAACCGACTACAGGAAGAGCGAACCGCTTGGACTGGCTTTCGGATGACTTGATTGGAGAATTGCCTGGTGAGTGGAACCACTTGGTTGGTGAGTCGAACCAGTGCGAAGAAGCGGAAGCAAAACTGCTGCACTTCACGCTAGGCATTCCGGAGTGGCCGCCCTATAACAACTGGTTTCCTTCAAGTGACATGTGGCGCCGGGAGTGTGCTGCGATGCTGTATTTCGAGATCGACCCGCGGATTGTGGCAGGGAGGGTGCTTGGATGAAACACGCCGTCATCCTTGGGGACAATTCTGATCTGGCGATTCGACTGCGCGAGCTGCTTGTAAAGGATCATTGGGCCGTTTCGGGTTGGAACCGAAAATGGAGATTGATCCCGGATCGTCCCTGGGATCTGTGCTTGATCGCAATCGGAGTTGTGGCTCCGGTAGGTCATTGGCGCGAACTGGACCATGGCGAATTCGACGGCTGCATCGAATCGAACCTCTTGCTGCCTATCAGGCTGCTCAGAAAGCTCTGGCCATCGCACAAGCCAGATGCTTCGGTGTGCTTCATGGCTGGGTCGAACCCGCAGCGCATCATGCCAGGGTACGCCCCCTACAACATCGGGAAGATGGCGCTACTGAAAGCCGTCGAGCAGATCGACGCAGAAGAGACGGACGTGAAGGTGTTTGCGCTTGCGCCTGGATACGTGCGAACCAAGATCCATGCGGCCTCCCTGAAGGCCATCGCTGCGGGGCGCCTGAGAAACGAAGTGATTCAAAACCGCCAGGACGGCACGCCGATTGAGCGAATCTACGGGGCGCTGCAGTGGTGCCTCGCGCAGGAAAAGCGCGTTGTCGGTGGTCGCAACATCTGCGCAAGCGACCCGTGGGACACGGAGCACTTTCTTGCTGCGCGGCTTGCGCAGCATCCTGCGATGTGGAAATTGAGGCGCACGGAATGAAGGTCTGCCTTCTCGGAGGAGGCAATCCTCACGCGCTGGCGATGGTGCGGTATTTCATTGCAACGGGGATTGACTGCTTCGGTATCGGGCGAGCGCCCGCGAAGCCTGCGCCGTTGTGGCTTGTACCAAAGGGCTACAGGTATCACTGGGTAGGTTCCGATGACCTTCCCAGATTGTTGACCTTGTTGGACGTGGAGCGGCCCGACGTGATCGTGTCGTTATTGGCCCAGGGTGAAGGGGCCGCCTCTTTTGGCGCGGATGCTTGGCGGTTCTACCAAACGAATTGCGTGTATCTCGCCCGCATTGTCGAAGAACTGCGGCATTGCGACTGGCTCAAGCGCTTCGTGCAGATCGGAACGAGCGAACTGTACGGGTCCTGTGATCATCCAGTCGCAGAGGACTCTCCATATCGACCTTCCAGTCCCTACGCGGTGTCCAAGGCTGCCTTTGACCAGCACTTGCAGATCATGCATCGCGTACACGGTTTCCCGATGCAGATCGTGCGCCCGTCGAACTGCTTATGTGTTGGGCAGCAATTACATCGCATCGTGCCCAGGGCCGCCATCTGCGCGGTGTATGGTCAGAAACTGCAATTGCACGGCGGGGGACTCGCAAAAAAGTCGTTCCTGGACAGCGAGGACTTAGCGCGCGCTGTACTCGCCGTGATCGAGCGGGGCGCCATCGGAGAAATCTACAATGCCGGCCCCCTCGAGCCCACGCCGATTCGCGAAGTGGTGCGATGCGTTGCTGATCGAGCGGACGTGCCGATGGAGAAATTTGTCGAGGAAACGACGGCAAGGGTTGGCGAGGACAGCACGTATTGGCTCGATTCCTCGCGGCTTCGGGCGCTGGGCTGGAAGCCTCGGGTGACGCTATCCGTCGCCATCGAGCGAATAGTGGATTGGGCGCGGGCTTACCCGGAGCTGGCGCACATGCCGCACGAATATTCGGTGACGCCATGAAGGTGTGTTTCCTTGGGACTTCGCACGCCGCGCAGCACTTGTCGCGGGCGGCGGTTGAAAAAGGCTTTGAACTGGTTGAGTTAAACGAGAATCCATCGCTGGTGTTTGTGAGCGAAGATACCCCGACCAATGCAAACGGCGTGCGTGATCTTGATGTAATCCGGTCTTTCTTCTTCAAAGCCAAATCTGGATTGCCGGTGCCACTTATATTGACATCCCAAGTCCCTCCGGGATTTACCAGATCGTTGCGCATACCAGGGCTTTATCACCAAGCCGAGACGCTGCGGATCAAAGACGCCGAAGAGCGGGCGAGACACCCAGAAATGATGATCGTCGGGTGCGCCGATCCTGCGGCCCCGTTGCCGCTCGCGTACTCGGCCTACCTACGCGCGTTCGATTGTCCGATCCTCACGATGAGTTACGAATCGGCCGAGTTCGCCAAGTGCGCGATCAATGCGTTCCTGATCTCTCAGGTTGAGACGACAAACATGCTGGCGCGACTGGCTGAGAAGTGCGGCGCACAGTGGGGCGACGTTACGCGAGCGCTTCATCTTGACAGCAGGATCGGAATGCAAGCCTATCTCACGCCGGGCTGCTGGCAGGATAGCAGGCACTTGCTGCGGGATTATGTGACATTGCTTGGCTTGCACGGCCCTTCACAAAATTACGAATCATACCCAGCGAACCTGATTGAAGCATTGGACATGAAGTGACTCACACCGAAACATACCTCGCAGAAACCGTCCAGATAGCGAGAGAACTGGACTACTCGGCGATCGAAGTGCTGGCGGACCAGCTCGTCAGACTGCGTGATCGTGGCGGCAGGCTGTTCATCGTCGGGCTCGGCGGGTCAGCGGCCAATGCGAGCCACGCCGCGAACGACTTCAAAAAGCTATGCTCAATCGAAGCCTACTGCCTGTCAGATAACGTTGCGGAACTGACGGCATGGGCAAATGATGAAGGGTGGCCCTATATTTTCGAGCGCGCGCTGGATGCTGCGAAGGCGTCAACAAAGGACGCGCTGCTGGTTCTCTCTGTGGGCGGCGGCACGGATACAGTAAGCGCGCCTATTCAATTCTGTGTTTCGTGGGTGAAACGCAAGAGCATTCCTGTGATGGGTATCGTCGGCCGAGACGGCGGCTACACGAAAAAGCATGCCACGGCCTGCGTCGTTGTCCCAACCGTAGAGCCATCCAGAGTCACGCCGCATACCGAAGCCTTTCAAGGTGTAGTGCTTCACTGCCTTGTAAGCCATCCGAAACTGCAAAGTAATCCCACAAAATGGTAGAAACACCGATGATCGAGATTTACGCCGACGGTGCCGGCTTGGCGGAAATAGCGGAGCTTGCCCATGATCCGCGTATTAGCGGCTTCACCACAAATCCATCGCTGGCGCGTAAAGCTGGCGTCACGGACTACGCAACATTTGCGCGGGAAGCGTTGAAGGCTGCCGCAGGAAAACCGGTGTCCATAGAAGTGCTCGCCGATGATGTTGCGGGCATGGTGCGGCAAGCTGAGGACATCTGCGCCATATCGCGTTACGCAGTAGTTAAGATCCCTGTCATGAATACGGCCGGCGAGGATACCGGCGAGGTCATTCGGTATCTAGCGCGGCAGAAAATCGCGATCAATGTTACAGCCATCATGACGCGCGATCAGATCCGATCCGTCATGCGCTCACTCGATGGCGCAGAGGCGATTGTGAGTATCTTCGCCGGTCGTATTCGTGACTTCGGCTACGACGCATTACCGACCATGCGCTATGCCGTTAGGCACAGGGGCGCGGCAAAGGTTCTGTGGGCCAGCACGCGGGAAATCTGGAACGTCTACGAGGCGGAACAGGCCGGCTGCGACATCATCACCGTGCCGCATGAGATGCTGCCGAAGTTGCGCATGCGCGGCAAGGACCTGACTGAATTGTCACTGGAAACGGTGCGACAGTTTCACCAGGACGGAAAGGGGTATTCTCTATGAGGGTGTGTGTCACAGGCGGCTGCGGTTACGTAGGTTCGTGGCTCGTTCCGCAGTTGCTGGGCGAGGGCCACAAGGTTACGGTCTATGACGCCATGTACTTCGGCGATGGGTTCTTGCCGAAGGACAACCTCAACCTAACGCTCATCAATGGCGACATCAGGGATATCGAGAAGTGGGCCGAGGCGTGCACCGGGCAGGACGCAGTTATCCATCTCGCCTGCATCTCCAACGACGTAAGCTGTCAGCTTGACGAAGCCCTTTCGCGTGCGGTGAATATCGATGCCTTCGAGCCTCTGGTGATTGCCGCAAAAGCCGCAGGCGTTCGCCGCTTCATCTACTGTTCCTCTTCCAGTGTCTACGGCATCTCGCACGCTCCAGAGGTGACAGAAGAACATCCCCTGCTTCCCGTCACGCTATACAACACGAGCAAGGGTGAGTGCGAACGCCGCCTCTGGCCGCACGCTAGCAACGATTTCGTCTGTACTGTGATCCGCCCTGCAACTGTGTGCGGTTACGCGCCGCGTCAGCGTTTCGATCTAACCGTGAACGTGATGACCAATCACGCAGTTAAAAAAGGCGAGATTACCGTATACGGAGGCAGGCAGAAACGCCCGAACCTGCACATTCAGGACATGGCTGATGTCTACAAAATGTTGCTCACAGCTCAAGAGAAGAAGATCGCTGGCGAAACCTTCAACGTTGGCGCCCAGAATATGACGGTAATGGAGATCGCCGAGACAATTTCTCGTGTTGTCTCTGACGCAATGCACGACGGGAAAGCCGTGATTCCGATCAAGGTAGAGCCTAGTCAGGATGTGCGCAGTTACCACATCAACAGCGACAAGATAGCCAGCGTGCTCGGCTTTCGCCCCAGCCGCACCGTTGAGGACGCGATTCGCGATCTATGCATCAGATTTCGCGTGGGCTACTTCAAGGATTCTCTCGAAAATACAATCTACACCAACATCCTGCAGATGGTCGAAAAGCACGGCTTGGGAGCGCGATAGAGATGGGCGCAGCTTCTCTCGGCTGGACTGTCAACAGAGCGCTTCTCACGCCCGTCAGGGAGAAAGGAGGCGTTGCATGATTGTGCTATGCAACGGCTGCTTTTGACGTGCTGCACCCTGGTCATGTCTATCACTTGCAGACGGCAAAGCGCATGGGCGATGTTCTGGTCGTTTCACTCACTCGTGACGCTGCAGTGAACAAAGGCCCGCGCAGACCCGTTCACACTTGGGCGGATCGCGCCGCGGTGCTCTTGGAACTGCGTTGTGTGGACAGGGTGATTCCAGTCCATTCATCGCTGGAAGCGTTGCGCTGGGTGCAGCCGGATATCTTCGTGAAGGGAAATGACTACCGCAGGATGATCGAGAAGGAGGATGCGGAGTACTGTTCAGAGCACGGCATACAGATCCGCTTCACGGATTGCCCTGTGTATTCGACGATTGGACTACTGAACTACTTCAATGAATCTTGATTCCGTCAAAGACCTGAAAGTGCTCGTAGTGGGGGACGATATTCTGGACAGGTACGTCTACGTTACCCCGCTCGGAAAGAGCATCAAGGAACCCGTGATTTCCACTTGCTGGAGGTGTGAAGAGTTGTTTCACGGCGGCGTGTGGGCGGCGGCCGAACATCTGAAGGACTTATGCGCCAAGGTGGACGTAATGACAGGGCTGCAGACGACTGTGAACACGCGATTTGTGGACCCGACCTATACGCGCAAACTCTTCACCATTCACGAAGTGCGCGGCTGTGATCGGGTGACGCGAGCGGAACCTATTGAGTCCTACGACGTGGTGATCGTCGCCGACTTCGGACATGGCGCGATGACCGAGGAACAGATAGCCAGAGTGTCTCGCGACGCTCGATTCCTTGCCGTTAACGCCCAGACCAACAGTCAAAACTTCGGCTTCAACCTGATTACCAAATACCAGCGAGCGGATTTCCTAGTGCTGGACGAACTGGAAGCGCGCCTTGCCATGCATGATCGCGAATCGCCGATCGAGGACGTGATTCTGAAGCTCGGGCATCGCAACATCATTGTTACGCGCGGTGCTAGCGGTGCCATTGGCTACGATGGAGAGTTTCACGTGGAACATTCCGTAGCCGTGAACGTGGTGGACACCATGGGAGCGGGGGACGCGGTGCTGGCGGTGGCGTCGCCGTTTGCTGCGGTCGGCACGCCGATGTGTGATCTCGTGCGGATCGGCAATGCGGCCGGCGCGGCGAAGTGCCAGATCATTGGCCACCGGCAGCATGTAACGCGCAAGGCGTTGGAAGAAAGGCTTGCAGTTTGAAGGTTGCGAACCTGATTGCTCGTTGCCTAGCAGAGCACGGCATAGACCGGGTGTTCTGCGTTTCAGGAGGGGCTTCCTTGCATCTAATTCACGGTTGCGTAGATGAGGGACTCGACTATACCTGCCCGCAGCACGAGCAGGCTGCAGGCTTTGCCGCAGACGCCTACGCGAGATTGAAAGGCTTGGGCTGCGCGATTGCCACCAGCGGCCCTGGGGCGAGCAACCTGATCACACCGATCATCGCCAGTTTCTACGATTCCATCCCAGTGCTCTATCTGGTGGGCAACGTCACCACTTTCCGTATGGCCGAAAGTTTCCCCTCGCCCCCGGAGCGCGGCTATGGCTTTCAGGAACTGCCCTTCACGCGGATGATCCGGCCGGTGGTGAAGTATGCCGAATGCGTGATGCGTCCAGACTTGGTGCTCCCGGCACTACACTATGCGCTGGCCGTGGCGCGCGAAGGGCGGCCCGGGCCGGTGGTCATTGACGTTCCCGACGACGTGCAGCGGGCAGAGATATGAAACTGCATGACGCGAAACGCCCCGTGCTCATCTTTGGCGCCGGCATTCATCAGGCGCATGCCGGGCCCGAGGCTCGCGAACTGGCCGAACTGCTGCAAATACCGGTCGCGCTGAGCTGGGGGGCACGGGACCTGTTCCCGGAAAGCAACCCCTTGGTGATCGGGGGCTTCGGCACGCATGGCACGCGCGCGGCGAATTTTGCCGTGCAGAACGCCGATTATCTGCTCGTGGTCGGTTGTCGCTTGGACACCAAGGCGACCGGCACGCCGGCCAACTGGTTTGCCCGCGCCGCGCACATCGTAATGGTGGATATCGACGGCCTCGAAATCGACAAGATGAAGTATGTCGGGGTCGAGGTGGAGGGTATCCGTACCGATGCGAAAGCTTGGCTCCGGGAGCGCATCTCCTGGGAGAAGGAACGCAAATCCCTGGATAACGAGCACGGGCTGGAGGATCTTACGCCGCCTTCGCCATGGCTTCGACTGTGCCAGGACTGGAAGCGCCGTTATCCTGCTGTGATGCCTGAATATGAGCAGGAAGATGGCATCAATCCCTACGTGTTGGTGCGTGCATTATCGCGCCTGTGCCAGCCCGGCGAAATCATCGTCTCAGATACCGGCTGCGCATTGGCCTGGATGATGCAGGCGTTCGAGTTTAAGGAAGGACAACGCTTCCTGCACCCGATGAACCAGACACCGATGGGCTATGGATTGCCAGCCGCGATCGGTGCCCACTACGCCACTGGCAAGCGCGTCATCTGCGTGACCGGGGACGGCTCGATCATGATGAGTATCGGGGAACTGGCCACGATAGCCGGGCATAAACTGCCCATCAAGATCATGCTGCTGAATAACGCTGGTCATGCGATGTGTCGGCAGACTCAGCGCGAATGGATGGGCGGGACATATCCAGCAACGAGCATAGACGGTGGACTGACTTTTCCTGATTTCTACGAAACTGCAAAGGCGTTCGGCTTTACCTATGCAGCCAATCTGACGAATCTTCTAGCGTTTGATGGCCCTGTGTTTCATGAAGCCATTATCAGCCATGACGCTGATGTGGTTCCAAAAGCGCGCTTCGGCGCAGCTAACGAAGACGCCTACCCACCGCTGCCGCGCGAAGTGATGGAAGCGGAAATGATCGTGCCAATGGTGGGAGCGTGATATACGAGCACATCACGGAGAAAGGGAAGATGTAATGTCCAAACGGGAGATTCGCCTGCACAAGCGTTTTGCGGGCAATGTCAATTCGGCGCTGTACTGCCTTGCGCGCCGTGTAGAGGAAAAGCCGTTTCGCTATCCGATTCAGGGGAAATACCGTGGACAAGCCTGATTACAGGGGCCTGACCGTGGCCTTCGTGGACTTCGGCGGGGGAGTAACGACGGACAGTCTGTTCTGCGACAACGAGGAGGCCATCTTTGACTTCTATGAGGCGGCCGGCAAAGCGAAGCGCTACCGTTGCGCGCTGGACATCGGAGCGAACATCGGCGTGCATTCCCTGCTGATGGTGCAACAAGGATGGCAAGTACGAGCCTATGAGCCTGATCCTGAGCATGCCAGTACATATCGGCAAGTCGTTTATAGGGACAACGCTTCAATCTCGATTCGTCCAGATGGCGGAACGAACATTTGGGCATTCAGACAAGCTGTTTCCGACCACAATGGGCACGAAACCTTTATCCGCGTCAAAGGCAATACGACCGGCTCTCACCTGAAAGGCGACAAGCAGCCCTACGGCGAGCTTGAGGAATTCGAGGTTCGGGTCGTTGACTGCCGACCGCTCTTTGACTGGGCCGATTTTGCCAAGATCGACTGCGAAGGCCACGAGGCCAGATTATTGCTCACCGTGACGCCAGCACAAGCCGAAAAGGTGGATTTCATGGTCGAGGTCGGCAACAAGAAGAACGCCGAGCTGATATGGCTGCACTTCAAGAAACTGCCCACCCGGATGTGGGCGCAGAAAAACGACTGGCGCGAAGTTCAGAGTTTTGCCGACATGCCGATCCACCACAGCGAGGGGGCGCTTTTCATAGGCAGGGAACCCCCGTTCCCGGAGTAACGACATGGAAGAACCGCTCCTCATTCCCAGCAAACTGTACCCGCGGACCTACATCCAGAAGTTTCAGGACCGGCACATCACCCTGGAGCAGATTGCCGAGGCGCTGGGCCTGTCGGTGCGGATGGTGAGCTACATGAAGAAAAAGAACCTTGAGCCGCGCTGGTCTGTGGCCTTGGCGATTATCGAATTCGACGCCCTGAACTGCTCCACTGCAACAGCCCAATTGTCAGGGCCTCAGTAACCTGGAAACACATTTCCTTGTATAGCTGTACGGCGGGGCGCAATCTCGCGCCCAAATGTCTCACCCCCTCGAAAACGGTTTTCTCAGCGCACAACTGCCTGCTGAGTCATTAGTTTGCATCGTCAAGTTCCGGGAGGACCTGGTCCCGGGCCTGCAGATCCCGCAACAGCCCTCCGCGCACTTCCAAGTTACTGTCCGCAGGGACAATTGCTCCCCTGGAGGACGCTTCATCCGCTTTGGCTTCCTGTCGAGCGGTGCCCGCGCTAAGGGCGACGAAATCACTGGCTGGATGGTACGCGAGTACCTTGAAGTCTGTGAAGTCCTTGGCGTACTTCAGGAGGATGGCGTAACGGTTGCTCCGTACGAGGCGTTGGATGCCGTCTCAGAGCCTCACGCAGCATAAGTTCTTCGCCGCGATCTCCCACAACGCCGCTTTTGCCAAACGCGCCGGTGTGCCCCAGTCAGTGGGGCGTGACTTCATGGCTGCCGACCGTAAGGGCCACGTCAAAAAGGTTGCTGAGGCGCTGAAAGGCCGGCGCTGATGGCCGAAATCGTCCTTCCTAATGGCTTTACACCACGCCCTTACCAGCGCGACGCTATGGCCTATTACGACCGCGGTGGCAAGCGTGGTGTGTTCGTGTGGCCACGGCGTGCCGGCAAGGATTTGACCTTCCTGCATCAGACCATCAAAGAAGCTCACGCACGTCCAGGAACCTATTACCACTTGCTGCCGAGTCACACGCAGGCCCGCAAGGTGGTGTGGGACGGCATTCAGAACGATGGAAAACGAGTCCTTGATGTGGCTATTCCGCGCGAACTACGCGAGTCAGAAAACTCCACAGAGATGAAGATCAAGCTGAAGTGCGGAGCGCTTTGGCAACTGGTTGGAGCCGATTACTTCGACACGATCATGGGTACCAACCCCTTTGGGCTGGTGTTCTCTGAGGCAGCCCTTACAGATCCTCGTTCCTGGTCGTACTTCCGTCCGATTCTAGCTGCAAACGGAGGCTGGGTTGCATTCATTTCTACACCGCGTGGCTACAACTGGTTCTTCGACCTTCTGAACCTTGCCAAGTCGAATTCAGCCTGGGCGTGGTCACATCTTAATGCAAAGGACACGAAGCACATTCCCGATGATGTGCTGGAGCAGGAAAAGGCAGAAATGCCGGACGAGCTCTATCGCCAAGAATACATGACGAGTTTCTCGGCCGCAAATGTCGGCGCGATCCTCGGCAAGTACATGGAAGCCGCCGAGCGAGAAGGGCGCATTACGGACAAAGTGTGCTATCTCGAAGACGGCGCTCCCATAGAGGTGTCTTCCGACATCGGTTTTCACGATACAGCGGCATGGTGGTTCTGGCAGTCGGATGTTGATGGATTTAGGTTGGTGGACTACGACGAAGGTAGTGGTATGGACGCCGACGACTGGATCGAGCGACTACAGAAAAAACCGTACCGCTACGGCAAGTTCTGGCTCCCGCATGACGCCAAGGTGAAGACATTCCAGAGCAAGCACAGTTCGATGGAACGGTTTCTGAAGGCATTCGGACATGATCATGTGAGCGTTGTTCCTTCCTCAAAGATTTTCGATCGCATCAACGCCGGTCGTGTGGTTGTTCAGAAGTGCCGCTTTGCACGTACCGCTTGCAAGGTTGGCTTGGACGGTCTTCGTGCGTGGTCGTTTGAGTACGACGAAGAACGCAAGACATTCTCAGCGGCTCCGCGACATGACTTTGCTAGCCATCCTGGAGATGGGTTCACGTATGGCTGCCAAGTGATGCAGAAGCGCCGCATCGTCGAAAAGGAAAAGGAACCGCAACCGCGCTCGGCCCAGACCATGACGATGGATGACTGGTGGGCTGCGCGTGATGAATCATTAGCGATGGAAAGGAGAATATAGCGTGACAATTTCGGCAAACATTCCGCAACTACGCGATGGGGGCGGCATCGATCTTGCCTTCAATTCCTCCGCTTCCACAGCATCCGCTACGCTGCCTACTGGGACCACTTTTGCACGGGTGGTTGCCACCACTGATTGCTATATCGAGGTGGGCGGTGGCACGGCGGCAGCAGCAGGAACAGGAGGCTACCTACCGGCATTCCGCCCAGAGTATTTCGCGGTCCAAGAGGGCACCACAATTCGCGCCCGCGCGGTTTCTGGCAGCGGACTTCTCAACATCAAGCCGTGCGCAGGGTGATGCCATGACAACCAGATATAAGGAAGCGCTTCAGCTCGCAGCGGGTGGTGGCCTCAAGGTCACTATCGGCGTGACAGCGAGTTCTTCTGCGATTCTGCCGGGGTTCACCCGCGCCGTGCTGGTATGGGCCACGTCGAACTGCTGGCTGGAGTTTATGCCAAGCACTGCTTCCAATGGTACTGGCATGTATCTCGCCGCTTCTCAGTACGCGACGCTTCTTGCTAGCGCAAGCCAGCAATTATCAGTGGTGCAAGATGCGACCGCTGGCACGCTCTATATTAAGCCGATGATTGGCTAGATTGATGGCGCGCAAAGAAAAACCGAAGGAACCCGAAATCTCGCTGGGCCAGCAATGGCTCACCGAGATCGAATCTTCTGGCAAAGACTTTGAGCGCTGGGAGACGACTTCACAGCGGATCGTGCGTCGCTACCGGGACGACCGTGATGCGGTGAACAGCCGTCAGCGGCGTTTCAATATCCTGTGGTCGAACGTTCAGGTGATGAAGCCAGCGCATTACGGGCGCATGCCCAAGCCATCTGTTACGAGGCGTTTCCTGGATGCAGACCCGGTAGGCCGTACCTCATCGATGATGCTGGAGCGCTGCCTGGAGTTCGAGGTCGAGCAGGCGCACGATTTCAACAGCACCATGAAAAACGTCGTTGAGGACCGTCTGCTTCCTGGTCGTGGAGTGGCATGGATACGCTACGAGCCGTACATCCGAAAGACCGATACCATCACTGAAGACGCGAAAGAGGTTCTTGAGTACGAATGCGCCCCGACAGATTACGTGTACTGGAAAGACTTCCGGCACGAACCGGCGAGGACTTGGGAAGAAGTCAATTGGGTAGCACGACGTGTTTACATGGATCACGACGAAGGAACTGAGCGTTTCGGTGACATTTTCGCGCTAGCTCCGCTGCAGACAGAGGACAAGGACAAGACTGAATATACGACTCGTGGCGACAAGAAGAAAAAAGCAGAGATTTGGGAGATATGGGACAAGGCGAAGAAACAGGTTGTGTGGATTGCGAAGGGCTTGGACCGCGAACTGGATGTCAAGCCTGATCCGCTGCGGTGGGAAGGGTTCTTCCCGTGCCCGAAGCCGCTGTACGCGACCGTAACCACTGGGTCTCTCGTTCCTGTTCCAGACTATTGCGAGTATCAGGATCAAGCCGAAGAACTTGACAGCATCACCAACCGCATCTCGAAGTTAACGCGCGCCTGCAAGGTGGTTGGGATCTACGACGCATCCGTTCCCGCTTTGAAACGCATGCTCGAAGAGGGTGTTGATAACACGATGGTCCCAGTGACCGAGTGGGAGTCGTTCTCGGAAAAGAATGGATTGAAGGGCTCTGTTCAGTTCTTACCTTTGAAGGAGGTCATAGAGGCACTAGTACAACTCTACAACGCGCGAGAATCGGCAAAGCAGGTCATCTACGAAACCATCGGCATTTCCGACATCCTGCGGGGAGCTACGCAAGCCTCAGAGACTTTGGGCGCGCAGAAACTCAAGGCCGGATTCGGTGCGCTGAGGATGAAACAGTCTCAAGAGGATGTGGCTCGGTTTGCTACAGACCTATTGCGGATGAAGGCGCACATCATCTGCACTTTCTTTTCAGACGACACGATCCTAAAGATGAGCGGTGTTGATCTCACCCAAGACGCTGAACTGGCAAAGCAGGCCCTTGCGTTGCTGCGCCAGGGACCGCTCAAGGATTTCCGCATAGAAGTGAACGCCGACAGTCTGGCTCAACTCGACGAGTCGCAGGAACGCGAGGAGCGGGTCGAATTCATGAAGGCGACCGGGTCGTTCCTAGAAAAAGTACTTCCTGTGATCCAGGCGCAACCGGAAGCCGGGCCGTTGCTGGGCGAGATGCTGATGTTCGCAATCCGAGGTTACAGGGTTGGTCGTTCCATCGAAGCGACCTTCGATCGCGCTATGGGGCAGATTGGACAGGCGCTGCAGCAACCGAAGGGGCCGCCCCCTGAAGTGCAGGCGGAAGAAATACGGGTTGCCGCACAGGAGCGTGGCGAGCAGGCCCGCCAGCAGTTCGAGATGCAAAAGTTCTCGCAGGAACAAGTGCTGGAGCGCGAACGTATGCAGGGCGATTGGGCGCTGGAGCGCGAAAAGGACGAGCGCGGTGTTCAGGCAGAGCGCGACAAGCACGCCATGCAACTGCAGCATGACCGGGAAACTATGGGCATGCAGATGCGCTCATGCGCAAAAAGCCTATGCGGCAACCAATGATGCCGCAAGAGCAGATGATGATGCCCGACATGATGCGGCGAGGAATGCGATGAGCGACCCCTTCGCCAGATTCATGGAGATGTGGGTCCCTTCGGTTGGGCTGGAGGACGCCTTTCAGTCCTGGCTGCTCAAGCAGGAGCGGCATCAGGCGCACTACGTCTTCGATGATCTCGACCCATTTCGAGATACCACCGGGGTCTACATCTCTGGGCGCAGGGCGTGGCGCGAGCACTTGAAAGCTACTGGCACGACTGAATTCGGGCACCGCGATTTGGCGAGAGAAACGGAACGAAGGATCGCCGCTTACCAGAACCGCAGGGAATACCGTGAACGCGCCTCGCGTGAGGCACCTGTTGTTCCCATATCGCGCGAAGCTACCCCTGTGGGTGAATCGCGAACCACAGCACGGGTGATGGAGCGGCTGCACGGAAGACCGACCCCAGACCGTCCCACCCTTATCAAGATCGCCATCGAAGAAAGGATGCGCAAGTAATGTCTGAACTCATTCCCGTCACCGAAGACCCTAGCGGCGCACAGCCGCTTGACCCGAGCGTTGATCCGGCACCGCAGGTTCCTGCACAAGAACCAGCGGAAACGAAACCCGTTTCGCGCCGCGACACGATCGCCGCAGCGCTGAAGACGAAGCAGGAAAAGCAGGCCGCCCCTGCGGAGCCTGCTGCGCTGCCTGCCGCCGACATGCGCCCGCGCGACCCGGCAACCGGGCGCTTCGTGAATAAGGATGGCTCGCTCGCCGCGCCCGACCCCGGGGCCGCAGCCGCCGCCCAGCCAGCGATCAGTCGCAAGCCCATGCCCAAGGCGTGGAAGCAGGACTACGCGCCCAAGTGGGACGCTCTGGGCCCTGACTTGGCGAACTTCCTTGCCGAGCAGGAGGAACGCCGTGAGCGCCAGGTCATGGAAGGCGTGAACCAGTACAAGACACGCGCCCAGGAACTGGAGCCGATCATGCAGGTCATCGGCCCGCGCGCCCAGGCACTCGCACAGCAATACGGTTCCGCCGAGCGCGGAATCGAAACCCTTTTCCAATTGTCCGACGTTGCCAGCCAGAATCCGCTGGGCTTCATCCAGTGGTTCGCGCAGCAGCGCGGGATTGATCTTCGCGCCCTTGTGCCTCAAGCACATGCGCAACAGCCGGTCATTGATCCAGCGACCGGACAACCCGTAGCACCCCCTCAAGGGCAACAACTGCCAGACCTTACACCGTATCTGCAGCAGGCGCTTCAACCCGTCCTGCAAAAGACTTCGATGCTGGAACGGCAACTGCAGCAGTTCACCACAGCGCAATCCGCGGCCGAAGCGTCTCAACGCGAGCGGGCCGTCAACGCCTTCTTCTCCGAAGCCGACGCGAACGGAACTGTCAAGTTCCAAATCGACGACGACGCAATGGACGAGTTCGCAACGCAAGTGCAGTTCCAGAGGACACAACATCCCGACTGGGACTATCGCCGCGTACTTGAACAGTCCTATGAGGCTCTGACTTGGACGAATGAAACACTTCGCACCAAGCGCCTCAACGCCGAAGCCGAGCGCCGCGAAAAGGAAAGAAAGGAACGTGAAGCGCGGGAACTGGCTGCCAAAAAAGCCGCTGCGGTGAGCGTGAAGGGTGCGCCCGGAACGTCGCCAGCAGCACCCATCGATCCGACAAACCGCCGCGCCGTCATTGAACGCGCCGTGGCGAATTTGTCTCGGTAAAGGAGTTACCTGTGGCTTTTGCCAACAGTGACATCTCGGACATAATCGCTGGGAAATTCACATCTTAGGCGATGTAAAACCGCGTGAATTGCGGGGACAGCGAGTAACGCCAATCCGCAGCCAAGCCATGCAGGAATGCATGGAAGGTTCAGAGACTAGGTCATGGAGTCCAGACCGGACAGTAAAGGCCCACGAGCGCGCGGCCCTCGAAAGAGGTGATGAGATAGTCCGTCCTGCATGGTTGAACATGCAGAAGCATCGGATAAAGAGCCGGTGCGATAACAATGAGACAACGATTCAAAGTCGTAGCGGCGTGATTGCCGACAACGTTACTCACAACAACGCCCTCCTCACGCGGCTACGGAGGCGCGGCAATATGAAGCCGTTTTCAGGCGGAAACGTCATCTTGCAAGAGCTGTCGTTCTCGTCCAACACCAACGCGATGTACTACAGCGGCTACCAAACGCTGAATGTCAACCCGCAGGATACAATTTCGGCTGCGTCGTTCGACGTGAAGCAGGCGGCATGCGCTGTAACTGTTTCTGGACTGGAGCAGATTCAAAACTCTTAAAGGCTAGGAGTTTCAAAATCGGGTGAAATAAGTGGAAGCTGAGAAGCCAATACTGAACCAAGCCACATACGTAGGGGAAACCCGAGGGATGTGGAAGGCCAAACGCATAGGCGGTGACGAAAGAATAATCCGCCCACGAGCGCCCGACAGAAAGTAGAGAAACTATGACTAGAGGCATTGCAAACGATTGGAGCGGTAAGCGAGTCGGTCATCTGACCGTAGGGACTCGTGTTGCCAGCGACAAGCAAAACAATGCGCAATGGTCATGCAAGTGTGATTGTGGCAACGAAGTTGTAGTGCGTGGTGCATTCCTGAAGCGTCAGTTGTATTGCTCGCAGTCGTGTCAGTTACTGATTGAAAATATCAGGGTAGACATTACGGGGCAGCGTTTTGGGCGGCTTACCGGAGTCAAGTTATTGCAAATCGGTAAGGCAAGAAAAGCTGAGTGGTTATTTCAATGCGACTGTGGGAAGTCAGTAGAGACATTCGCTGACTACGTGATTGGCGGAAGCACAAGAAGTTGTGGGTGCATTCGCATCAAGCACGGACTTAGTAAAACACGCGCATATCACTTGGAAGCATCACGCAGATGGGCGGAACGGAATCCTGACAAGGTGCTGGAAAACGTGAAGAAGCGCCAGATTGAATTGGAACCACGTATTCCGAAATGGCTTACAGACGAAGATCGTAAAGATATAAACGCGATCTATCTGGAATCTAAGCGCCTTACCAAAGAGACTGGTATCAAACACCACGTTGACCACGATATACCGCTGCGCGGGAAAACCGTGAGCGGGCTTCATGTGCCTTCGAATCTTCGGGTTCTAACGGCCACGAAGAACTTGCAAAAGTCTCGAACATTTTCTGGTGAGATATGCTGACCTGCATCAAAAAACGGAAGATGCAGAAGTGCCGGATAAAAAACCGGCACGCGAACATTGTGGGCCCCGAGCAGATCATCGACCTCATCGATGCTCGGATGGACGTAGCAGAATCCTCGCTCGCGAATCTGATCTCGACCGGGGTCTACTCGGACGGTAGAACGCACTAGTGCCGTCCTAACCAAAAAGAAGGCTATATGCTGGAAACTCCTGTTAAGCAAGATGTACCGCACGGCGAAAAGACCGGTGGTGAAAATCGTCTTGATAGGGACAATCAGCAGGTAACTCGTCTGTCTGAAACAGAGTTGGCGTGGCTCGCTGGTTTCCTAGATGCGGACGGTATGATTCGTTTGCATAAGGGCCAGAAAAATGCAGCAAAAAACCAACGCAGTTTTGTTCCAAAGGTGTCATTCACGAACACTTGCGGACTGACTGTGAAGGAAATTTGCAGAAAGCTCGGTGTGCTTGGCGTGAAGCATCAGATCCACGTCAAGGACAAGAATGCTCGCAAATGGAAGCCCGGGGTGGATGTGGTCATTATGCATATCCCGCAGGTGCGGCCATTACTGCTTGCAATGTTGCCATATTTGGTGACAAAGCGAGTGGAGGCTGAGATTGTTCTTGAATTCATTGAGCGTCGCATCAACCGTACAAATAAGAACACTCCTTATTGCGAGCGTGACTATTTGGCATTTCAGGCACTTTCGTTTCTGAAGAATACGAGGCACCTCAGAGACTACACGCCTTCCGCTGAGTCTATTCTTGGCGAAGATATAGTCCGGACTGCCGCGAGAGCGGCAGAGGCAGCGGAAACGTCTGCCCGCTTGAGCAATGCACAAATACAGGAACGTGGCCGCAGGTTGATCCATCATAGATGGCATCCTGAGAACGCGCTGCCTGTTAACTTTAGGGCACTCAAGTCATGCAAGTAACAGCAATGACTGGTACGGGTGGATTGCAGGTAACGGGCCTTCAAAGCATCGTTGCCAATTCGCCTTCGACCGGAACCGTCGGCGGTAAAAGGATTCATTGATGCCGCCGTTAAACCCCGTGAATTCAGGGAAACTCTCGCAAGAGACAATCCTGAGCCAAGCCGCACATGTAGGGGCAGCGATGCCTTCAGGGGTGCGGAAGGTGCAACGCATAGGTGGTGAGGAAACGATAAGCCACCCACGAGCGCGGGGCGACTTTGAACGAAAGAGTGATATTTACATTGGCATGAAACACGGGCATCTCCCGCTGAACGGTGAAATTGTCTGCGGACTACATGTGCCATCGAATCTGCAAATACTCACTCAATCCGAAAATGTATCAAAGTCGAACATGTATGCTGAACACTGCGGCGACGCAGTGAAGCAAGAGATAAAAAGCTCTTGCGATAACAGATTGATCAATCGCAGCAACTACTCCTTCTGGCGCAACCAGACCTACGACTTTTCAGCGTCGGCTGGGGCCTCGGCTTCTGCGAGCAACATCCAAGTGGGTTTCAACACCCTCTGGGCGAGTTGTTCGCGCGGTCGCGACACGCCGGATCTGGTCGTGGTGGACAACGTATTCTGGGGTTTCTATCTCGCGTCCCTGCAAACGAATCAGCGTTTTGCGGGCGATTCCGAGCTGGCGAATCTCGGTTTCACGACCATCAAGTTCCTGAACGCCGACGTTGTGTTGGACGGCGGAATCGGGGGCGATGCGCCAGCGAACCATGCGTACATGCTCAACTCGAAGTTCCTGTTTTTCCGGCCCTATCGGGAGCGGAACTTCGTGGCCTTGGGTGACGAGCGCATGTCCACCAACCAAGACGCTGTAGTCCGGCTGATCGGATTTGCGGGGAATATGACCGCCTCTGGTCCGCAGTTCTGCGGTGTTGCGATCGAATAGGGGAGATACCAAATGTCAACCAATCATGTCGTACAAGACGGTTCCATCGGTATCGACCTGAACTATATCGGGTCTGCGCGTACTTTTGGTCTCGGCCAGACGGTCAAAGGCGACGGCGGTTCTGAATTCATGTATGTGCTGTTCAACAGTGCAGTGAATCAGGGCGGTCTCACCAAGATCGAGGCAGGCTATTTGGGCTCTGCTTGTACGGGGGCCAATGAAACAACCTCAATGAACCGACTGGGGTTTGCTCAAACGACGTTTGCGGCCTCTCAGTATGGCTTCCTCGCTCTGGCGGGGCAGAACGTGCTGGTGCGAACGTTGGGTGGCGCGGCCTTCAAGGGTGAAGCGCTTTACACCACCAGCACCTTGGGCGCGATGTCAACGGCAACGGCATCATCGACCGAGTTTCAGGTGTGGGGCGTGTACCTGCATTCTTCGGTTTCTGCTACGGCGGCAACGGCGACGGTTTCAACCGCAGCCGTGTCGTATCCGTTCCTCAGAAAACCGAAACTGTAACCAGGAACCGGGGCGGGAAAACCGCTCCGGTTTTTAACGAAAGGAAAGATAATGGAATGGATTACATTCGAGCGGTTCAAGAAGATGTTCGATTACAACCAGGATTATTCCGCGTATGTGGCAGCAAAGAGGCAACTTCATCCGTACGGAGGTCTGTAATGGCACGCCGCGCGTTCTACGATTTTCGGGTGAGCCCGTATTCCTTCGACTTCGCTATCTTTCTCATGGCGGCGCGCTCGCAGGAGTGCGACGAGATCGTGATCGTACCAGGCGCGCGCATGGTGATGGGCCATGACGGGCAGCCTGTCGAGTTCCAGAAATGCACTCCTGGCGAGCAGGAATACCGCCTGAACGCCATCATCAAGGGTCTTTGCCCCAAGGCGATTGTCTGCCAGACGATCGGTGAGGCAAGGAGTCTTTGGCATGAGGACTGTTTCCCGCCCGGCTACACGATCGACAAGCCGGTGGCTGCGCACACCATGGGAACGATCCTGAAGCAGTTGCGCATCCTGCCCTTCATGCCTTCGAAAGAGGCGACAGAGGAATGCACCGCAGACGGATGGAACGACCCGAAGATGGTCGTTATCACCATCCGGTACTCGAAGATCAAGAGCGGACGCAATTCCATTGTTCCCGAGTGGGTGAAAGCCGCTGACTGGATGAGGTCCGCGGGGCTCGTTCCGGTATTCGTTCCTGACACCGACGTGCCAGATATGGAGTTCGTCGGCGCGGACGGCTACAAGCACCTGTCCTGCAAAAAGGCGTGCCTGGACGTGCAGTACCGGCTCGCCCTGTATGAAAAGGCGTACCTCAACGTCGGGGTGAACAACGGCCCGATGGCGCTCAATATGTTCTCGCGCCGGCCGATGCTGTACTTCCGTCCGATTACGCACGGCTACTACGAATCAACAGAGCCGTTCTGGCGAGCGAATGGAGTGCCGGTGCGCTCTCAGTTGCCGTGGTTCCCCCCCCTGCAGCGGATCATCTGGGAGGGGATGGACGATTTCCCGAACATCAAGGTGAACGTGGAGCGCTGGCTCGCGGCCAGCGATGGCAAAGACGAGTGGCCGCTTGCGGTTGCGCCCAATTACCCGATTGTCGGAGTGCTGGACGGAGACGTGCGCGGGCGCCACATGACTACCGCTGCGCGAATCGCCAAGGAACGCGGCTGGAAGCAGATGGTCCGCAAGGCCCATGGCGACGGCATGATGAGCATCGTGTGCTTCGGGCCATCACTCAAGGACACATGGCGCGAGATCAAGCGTCCGATGATGACCATTTCCGGGGCGCACGAGTTCCTGTTGGATCGCGGCGTCGTCCCCGAGTATCACGTGGACTGCGACCCGCGCGAGCACAAGGCGAAAATGTGCAAGGGTGCCCACAAGGACGTGAAGTACCGCATGGCGACCTGCTGTCACCCCATCTGGTGGGACATGCTGAAAGACCAAGACGTGGAACTGTGGCATCTGCACAACGACGAGCATAGCGAGACATGGGTGCGCAAGAACGACCCAGGGGCGAACATGCTGGGAGGAGGGTCAACAGCCGGCATGCGGGCGCTCGAGGTGGGTTCCATGCTCGGCTACCGGCGCTTCGAGATCCACGGCATGGACTGCTCCTGCACGGGCCCTGGCGAACGTCACGCTGCGGAGCATCTTGGCAAGAAGCAGAACGAGGTCGAGGTGTCCGTGGACGGCCGGTGGTTCCTTTCGACTCCACAGATGGTCGAATCGGCCAAGGAAATGATTACCTTCATCCAGAACTACGATTGCGAGATCAAGTTCCGCGGATGGGGGTTGCAACAGGCGATGGTGAAGCACTTTACGCGGCGGTTCATGGTGATTGACCCGCCTGAGAACGAACTGCAAAGGAAAACAGCATGAACATGAACGTGAACGTCAGCGATAGCGCATGGATGACACAGACTCCGCAGGGGTGGGTTCCTGGGACGCGGCAAACCCGCGTCTCGTTCTATGACCGGGAAGTGCAGAACTTCAAGAAAACCGATGAGGAAGGACGACCGATCTTCGACATGGTGGTGTTCATAAAGAAAGTACCGCCTGGAGACAAGCTCCTCGAAATCGACCGCAAAGCCTACAAGAAGGACTTCCTGCAGTACAAGCAGGAATACGAACTGTACCTAAAGCACGCCACAACCCCTGTGGTGGGGACTCCCTTGACCGCGTGGCCTGTGATGACCCGCGCCCAAGTCGCAGAACTGCACGCCATGAACATCCTGACGGTGGAAGACCTTGCCAATCTGCCAGACGGTTACGGGCAGAAGATGATGGGCTTTCAGAATTGGAAGCAAAAAGCGCAGGCGTTCCTGCAAGCCGCCAAGGGGCAGGGCGAATTCGAGCGATTGCAGGCCGAGCTTGCCAAGCGCGATGAGGAAATCGCCCGCATGAAGGCGAACGAGAACGCTACTGCCGAGTTGATGCGGTCCATGCAGGCGAGGCTTGAGGCCGTCGAGGCCGAACAGCAGTCGTCAAAGACCGAAGTAAAGACGCGCAGGGCCTCGGTGATATAGGAGTACCGCAATGCCGCTTAACATCCTTCTGACGGTCCAGCAGGTCTATGACGAACTGGGGATTACGCGCCCTAACTCGGTCATCGGAAATAGCGACCAGCAGGTACGCCAGATGCTCGCCTTTGCCAACAAGGTAGGGCGTGATCTGGTGAGGGATTTTGAGTGGCGTCGGATCATACGGGAAAACGTCTTCGAGACTACTTCGAGTCGTGGCGGAACGGCCTTGGTGTCCAGTGCCAACACGCTGACGGGCTTTTCCTCGGCTTCGTCCTTGGCAGCCACAGGGGACGTTGTAACCGGCTCAGGAATTCCGCAGTGGGCGGAAGTCACCGTTGTCACCGAGACGCAACTGACCCTGAATGTCCGTTGTACGGGAAGTGCTTCTGCGACGACCTCATGCACCTTCGCTCGGCAGTATTACGATCTTCCTGCAGACTTCGACCGGCAGGTTTCGCGTAGCCAGTGGGACCGCTCAGACCACCGCATCATGTACGGGCAAAAGTCCCCGCAGCAGTGGCAATGGCTGAAGGGGGGCATCGTCACCTCGGCCCCGTACTACCGCTATCGGCTGCGTGGCAACAGGATGCAGATCAGCCCAGTGCCCGGTTCCAGGCTGGTACTGGTAAATGAGTACATCTCCAGCCGCTGGATTTCCTCGACGACGGCGGCGGATCCGACACTTTCTACGTTCGCCGCGGATACCGATGTATCGGTGTTCTTGGATGACGTGATGGTGAACGGCATCAAATTCCACTGGCTGAAGGCGAAGGGCTTGGAATTCGCCGTGGAACTGAGCGAGTTCAACCGTAGCCTGAGTTATGCGAAAGGTCAGGATACACCCGCGGAGAACCTGTCTCTTGCTCCCGAACAGGCCGACATCCTGATCGGGCAGTTGAACATCCCCGACTCGAATATTGCACTGTAATGCTCAAGTCCCTCGCCCAGCGCAGACCACAGAACGGACGCGTGGAGTCTCTGCCTGCCCCTATCGGCGGTTGGAACACCAAGGACCCGATCGCGCGCATGGACTCGCGCTACGCCTTGGACATGGAGAACTTCTTCCCGCTCCCGGCGGACATAATGCTGCGCCAGGGATATTCCGATCAGGTGACATCGATTGCGAACGGCCAAGTAGAAAGCCTGATGGCCTACTCTGCCCCTTCGGGCACTGAAGCCCTGTACGGGACCTCTGGCGGGGCAATCTACAACTGCACCCAAGCTACCGCGACGGCCTCGGTAGCGGCTTCTGGCTTCGCCAATGCCCGCTGGGAGCACATCAACTTCACCAACACCGGGGGGACGAGTTACCTCTTGTGTGTGAACGGGGCGAACGGGCTACGCTCGTTTGATGGTTCCACCTGGGGACAGCAAGCCATTTCCGGCACTACGGCGAGCGAATTCAGTTCCATCAGCCAGCACAAGCGGAGACTCTGGTTCACCAAGGACAACACCTTAGAGGCGTGGTATCTGCAGACGGTGGACGCCATCGCCGGGACGGCCTCCCGGATCGATCTGTCCTCGTTCTGCCGACTGGGCGGGGAACTGATGGCGATCACCGGCTGGACGCTGGACGCAGGCGAGGGGGTCGATGATTACTGGGCAGCGGTGAGCTCGCAGGGCGAGATTATCGTCTACAAGGGCACTGATCCGACATCAGCAACCACTTGGGTGATGGTCGGTCGTTGGGAAGTCGGCAAACCCATGTCACGGCGCTGCTTTGCCAAGTTCGGCGGGGACGTACTCTACCTCGCTGAAGACGGGATCTGGCCCTTGGCGGCGCTCCTCTCCACCGACCGCACCCGTCCGACGCTGGCCCTTTCGGACAAGATCGTAGACGCCGTTCGAAGTGCCTCTGCCAGTTACCGCAACAATTTCGGCTGGCAGATCCTGTTCTGGCCACGCCAGACGATGGTGCTCACGAATATACCTGTCAACACGGGTTCCAGCCAGCGCCAGTACGTGATGAATTCGCTCACCAAGGCATGGGGCTACTTCACGGGCGTCCAAGCCAACTGCTTCGAGGTCTACCAAGGGAACCTGTACTTTGGCGGCAACGGCTTTGTCTCGCGCTTCTGGAACACCTTTGCCGACGATGGGAGTGCTATTACCGGGGACGTGAAGCAGGCGTTCCACTACTTCAAGTACCGTGGTTCCAAGCAGTTCACAATGGCGCGCCCGATTCTGCAGACGAACGGGGCTCCGGCGACCTCATTTGGCGTCAATACTGACTTTTCCGACGAGGGGGTGCTTTCGACCCTCACTTTCAGTCCGACCTCTTACGGGGTCTGGGATACGGCCACTTGGGACAACGGCATCTGGGGTGGGAGTCTGAATGTGAACCGTAACTGGCAAGGGCTTTCAGGGACAGGCTTTTGCGCCGCGCCTAGACTGCGGGTGCAGTCGAGCGGGATTGAGGTGCATTGGAGTGCTACCGATGTGGTTTATAAGCCCGGGGCGGTTCTGTGAGGCAGATTTTCGTGCAACCCAAAGAGGCTGTCGCGGTGTTTGTTGCGCAGCGGGTCGCAAGCGAAGGCTTCGGCGACTATACAGCCATTGGGCTGGGCGAAGACGGGCAAATCCTTGCCGGGGTGATTTACAACAACTTCACCAGGGCGAGTTTGTGCATGCATGTAGCGGCTGTAGAAGGCAAACGCTGGCTCACCAAAGCCTATCTGCGAGCCTGTTTCGAGTACCCATTCAACCAACTGGCAGTACGTACGGTGATCGGCTTGGTGCCGAAGAAAAACAAGCAGGCCAGGCAGTTCGACGAGCATTTGGGATTCCGGCTTACAGGTTGCGTTCCGGATGGGATGCCAACTGATGACGTATTGATCTACACCATGACACGCAAGCAGTGCCACTGGCTAAGGAACTGATATGGGAATGGGAAAATCATCCGCCCCGGCTGCCCCGGACTACATGGGCGCAGCGCAAGCTCAAGGCACTGCCAATCTGGACGCGGCGCGCCTATCCTCGCGGTTAAGCAACCCTAACGTTGTCAACCCGCTCGGAACGCAAACCGTCACTTGGGGCGGCGCGCCATCCTCCGATGAAACCGGCTACAACGCTGCGCTGGCGTCTCAGAATGGCGGCGGGGACCAGCCCAATATCACGCAGACGCTCACTCCTCAAGGCCAGAGTCTTTTCGACCAGCAACTGCGGATCAGCCAATCGCTGGGGGACACCGCTGAAGCGGGCCTGAACCGAGTGCAGGGGTCCACGTCGCAGCCGTTCTCTCTCGACGGACTACCTGATCGAGTAACAGGCATTGGGCAGCAGAATTTCGCCTCGAACGTGAATGCTGCTCCGGTGCGCTTCGAGACTGGCTATAACCAGCCTATTCAGTATCGCGTTGGCAATGCAGGGTCCATCCAGCGCGATCTTGGCAATGCCGGAAGCATCCAGCGCGATCTTGGCAATGCCGGAAGCATCCAGCGCGGGCTTGATTACTCTGGCGCCCCGCGACTGCCTGGTGTTGATGATTTCTCTGCGGATCGCCAGCGCGTTGAAAAAGCGCTCATGTCGCGCCTCACGCCGCAGTTCGGACGCGATGAGGAAGCGCTGCGAACGCGGCTGTCGAACAGCGGCTTGATGCCCGGCACGCAGGCGTGGAACACGGAGATGGATGCGCTGAATCGTGGCAAGGCCGATGCTCGCATGCAGGCGATCCTTGCCGGCGGCGGGGAGCAATCGCGCCTCTTTGGGCTGGGCTTAGGAGCTCGCCAACAAGCGGTAGGGGAGACAACGACGGCGGGGAACTTCGCCAATCAAGCTCAAGCCCAGGGTTACGGGCAGAACCTCACTGGTGGTCAGTTTGCCAATCAAGCCCAAGCGCAGCAGTTCGGGCAGAACCTCACTGGTGGTCAGTT
>ERZ1292629.1087-Hain-H43-01um-R1-1087-length-28293-cov-8_pt1 | contig 28293 bp, 26 predicted proteins | sample MGYA00564399_ERZ1292629 | MGnify/ENA primary metagenome ERZ1292629 (study PRJEB36523, sample SAMEA6512636) | groundwater metagenome | collected 2019-01-08 | study: AquaDiva: Metagenomics assemblies of 32 groundwater samples
AGACAAACTTAGTGATATTTTATGAAATTAGCCCCTCGTTTTTGTACCTTATGCCTCCTTATTTGTTCATATTAATTATACACTTTTTGTATAAAAAAGTCTAAAATCTGGAGAAACTTGCGTATTAGTGTAAAAACATGCTATGGTAGTATCAGTAATACGAACTGGCGAAAGCTGGTTTTTTAGTTCCTTACGGATTTTCTCTGTGTCGTCAATTCGCAAAAGTACAAGCTTCCTTAGCGTTTGTTAGGGAATCTTATTCTTTTGTGAATCGATAACCAAAACAAAGAAAAAAACCAAACCAAAAAATGAGTTCATCAATAAGTTCCGAGCACCGGCAGTTCATCATCGAGATCACCCAATTTCGGTTGTATCTCGTAAACCCTAATGGGCGGGAACCATGCCTACCGCCCACTCGGGTGGTTCCGTCTTCTTGGCTCGGGCGAATTCGTGACCTTGTCATGGAATTGCTCGAAGGGGATAAGGAAGCTTGGCGGGTATTTCTCGCTCGCATTGAAGAGGATGAGTGGGGGAAGTTCTTCCTCCATCGCTTCGCTCTCCTCGCTCCAGAGATGTAGACAATTTTATCGCAAAGGCCGCACAGCTTCAAGCTCGTGCGGTTCCTTTTTTTATAGCTAAAATATGTTAAAATCAATAAATAATGGCTGAAAAAGATGAAGTTGTAAAGAAATCAGATGCGGCTTTAAGAGAAGAAGCTGTTTTGGAATTTTGGAAGGAAAATAAAGTTTTTGAAAAATCCCTAAAACAAACAGAGGGAAAAAAAGAGTTTGTTTTCTACGAAGGTCCGCCGACGGCTAATGGCAAGCCGGGAATTCACCATCTGGAAGCTCGAGCGTTCAAAGACGCTATTCCCAGGTATAAAACTATGCAGGGCTTTCATGTTCGTCGAAAAGGCGGTTGGGACACGCACGGCTTGGCGGTGGAAATCCAGACGGAAAAAAAGCTCGGCTTGAATTCCAAGAAAGCGATTGAAGAATACGGCATAGAAAAATTCAATCAAGAATGCAAAGAAAGTGTTTGGGAATATCTGGACGCTTGGAATAAATTTACCAAGCGCATTGGTTATTGGGTGGATCAAGAGAATCCGTATGTGACTTATCACAACGATTATATTGAGTCGGTTTGGAATATTGTTAAAAAAATATACGACAAGAATTTGCTCTACAAAGATTACAAGGTGGTGCCGTGGTGTCCGAGGTGTGGCACAGCTCTTTCCACCCACGAGCTGGCGCAAGGATACGAAGATGTGAAAGATTTGTCGGTGTATGTGAAATTCAAGATAATCGAAAAACATACAGACTCGACTCCATATTATTTTCTCGCTTGGACGACTACTCCGTGGACTTTGCCCGGAAATATCGCGCTGGCAGTGGGGAAAGACATAGTTTATGTGGAAATAAAAGTAAAAGATGAAATTTTTGTGCTTGCCAAAGAACGGCTTTCTGTTATAACCGATCCTTACGAGATTATTGCGGAACATAAAGGTAGTAAAATGGTCGGCATGCAATACGAACCACTTTTTCCATTTTTGGCTGACACTATTTCTGGAAGCGAAAAAGAAAAAATGGACAAAGCATACAAAGTGTACGCGGCAGATTTTGTTACGACCGTTGATGGCACAGGCATTGTGCATACGGCGGTGATGTACGGGCAAGACGATTTCGAGCTTGGTACCAAAGTCGGTTTGCCGAAACATCATTTAGTAAATCTCGAAGGCAAATTTATAAAAGGCACGGGTTTTCTAGAGGGTAGGTTTGTGAAAGAAAAAGAAGCAAGCGGCAAACCAACCTTAGATGTGGACATTATCAAGTACTTAACCGATAAAAATTTATTTTTTAAAAAAGAAAATTATGAACACTCGTATCCGCATTGCTGGCGTTGCCATACGGCGCTCATTTATTACGCTCGCGATTCTTGGTATATCAAAGTTTCCGATCCGACAATAAAGGGAGAGATGATAAAAGAAAATCAGAAGATAAATTGGGAACCGGCACATATCCGGGAAGGGCGCTTCGGGGGATGGTTACGAGAGATAAAAGACTGGGCGATATCCCGCGAAAGATATTGGGGAACACCACTGCCTGTTTGGGAATGCGCGGATTGCAAGAAAAGAAATGTAATTGGCAGTGTGGAAGAATTGCAAAATAAAGCGCCAAAGTCCGGCAATACTTATTTTATAATGAGGCACGGAGAAACCACCACAAATTTGAAAAATCTGGTGAGTACCGTTATAAATAGCGGCAGTCATTTGACTGAAAAAGGAAAGAAAGAGACAGCTGCTGCGGGCGAATCGCTCAAAAAAGAAGGCATTGATATGATTTTTACCTCGCCATTCAATCGCACCAGAGAAACGACAGAGGTAATTAAAAAAGTGCTTGGTTTCGACGAAAGCAATATTTTTATCGATAAACGTTTGGGTGAGATGCAAGTGAAAAGTTATGAAGGGAAAACTTGGGATGAATACCACAATGATTTCCCGGCAACAATGGGAGGATTTGGCAAAGCAAAAAATGGTGATGAATCCCTGAAAGATGTCAAGAAAAGAGTAATGGATTTATTTTTTGAACTTGAAAAAAAATATAAGAACAAAAAAATCCTGATTGTTACTCATGGCGGACCGACTTGGCTAGCGATTGCTGGAGTGCAAATGTTTAATGCGGAAAAAACTCTGGCGATGATTCGCAATAAAGAAAATTTTCATTATCTTCAAAATTCGGAAATGAGAAAATTATCTTTTGTGCCGTTTCCTCACGACAAGTTGGGGGATTTTGATTTGCACCGTCCTTACATAGATGAGTTTAATCTTGTTTGCGCCCATTCGACAAGCTCAGGGCAAGTCTGTGACGGGAAGTTAACGCGCGTTCGCGAGGTAATGGATGTTTGGTTTGATTCCGGCGCGATGCCTTTTGCACAGTACCATTATCCGTTTAATTCCCAAAAGCTTTCTTATCCCGCTGACTTCATATGCGAAGCTATTGACCAGACTCGAGGATGGTTTTATACTTTGCATGCCATTGGGGTGTTGATGGGATACGGAAAAGCTTTTAAAAATGTGATTTGTCTCGGGCATCTTCTGGACGCTCAGGGAAAAAAAATGTCTAAGTCTCTCGGCAATGTTGTCGATCCGTGGCTCATGATGGAAAAATATAGCGCGGACACTCTCCGCCTGTGGATGTATTCGGTGAATCAACCGGGAGAATCCAAAAATTTTGATGAAAAAACTGTGGCCCTGCTCCACGGCCAAGTTTTTGGGCTGCTTTATAATGTGCTGGCATTTTATGAGCTTTACCCCGCACCAGAGGAAGCTCGGTACGGGACAAGTCGAGATAAAATAAAATCACGAAATGTTCTCGATCAGTGGATTTTAACCAGACTGGATGAATTAATTAAGCTTTCCTCAAAGAATATGGATAGTTATAAATTACTAGAGCCGGTCAGGGGAATTAGAGATTTTATTGGAGATCTTTCCACTTGGTATTTGAGACGTTCTCGCGAGAGAATTAAAAATAATGATAAAGAAGCGAAACAAACCCTGTATTTTGTCTTAAAAACCTTGACCAAAATTATGGCTCCTTTTGCTCCGTTTACGGCAGAGGATATTTGGCTGAAATTAAGAAATGAAAGTGATGTGGAGAGTGTGCATTTAACAGCTTGGCCAAGAATGCACCTCACCCCTTGGCCCCTCTCCTTGTTAAGGAGAGGGAGTGGGGAGAGGTCTAGTATTCTCAAAGACATGGAAATAGTCCGTGAAATTGTTTCTTTCGGATTAAAGGAAAGGCAGAAAGCGGGCATACCGGTGCGCCAACCGCTTAACAGTCTGAAAATCAGAGAAAAAAGTTTGAAAAAAGAATATTTGGAATTAATCAAAGATGAATTGAACATCAAAGAAATAATTTTTAATGTTTCTGTTTCTGATGAAATAAAAATTGACACCAATATTACCCCGGAACTTAAACAAGAGGGGAACTATCGAGAACTAGTGCGAGCTTTGCAAGATATGCGCAAAAAAATCGGCTTAACTCCGAGCGATGTGGTTGCGCTTGTTTTTGAGACAGGCGAAGAAGGCAGAAAATTAATCCAAAAATTTGAAACTGATATGAAAAAAACCGTTTTAGCGTCGAAAATAGAATTCAAAGAAAATGGTGGTGAAGAAATTAAAATAGATAATATAGTTTTCAAAATAAAAATTGAGAAGTAAAGAATCTAAGCATGTTTAGAAAGATTACAGATATCTACGAAGACTATAAGATTATGCCTAACTTACAGGAGCATATGCTTCGTGTTGCAGCAGTCGCGTCTTTGGTCTGCGATAATTTTAACGGGAAGGTGGATAAAGATAACGTTGTTATAGCTTGTCTGTTTCATGACATGGGGAACATTATTAAATCTGACCTCAATTATTTTCCGGATTTTCTTCAGCCGGAAGGACTAGAATATTGGCAAAAAGTAAAAGAAAAATATATAGAAAAATATGGTTCAAGTGAACATGTTGCCACAGAAACGATTATGAAAGAAATTAGTTTGCCCGAGAGAGCCATTTTTTATTTCAAAAATATGGGCTTTCACAACTCGACTAAAAATGAGACAGAGAAGTTTCCTGAGCATAAAATATGCAATTATTCTGATATGAGAGTTGGTCCGTATGGCGTGATTCCCATGGAAGAACGTATTGAAGAAGGCCATAAAAGATATTTAGGCAGAGAACACAGTCTTGCTTCAGACGATTTTGAATTTTTGGTAAAGTCTTTACGAAATATTGAGAAACAAATATTTATAAAATGCAAAATAAAACCGGAGAACATAAATAATGAATCGGTAGCACCTATAATTTCAAAACTCAAAGATTTTTTAATCAAATAAAAAACATTCTCTTTTTTATATTCATAATATTATAGTATAATAGACACGGCCGTTGCCATTATGTTATTATGAAAATATGAGAATTATTGATAAAAACTCGAATAGTGGAAAAATAATTCGTGCTTTAGGTATCGGAATCGGTATCACAGCTGCTCTTTCTAATCGAAGGACTAGCTATAAAATTACAAAATTATTGCTTAAACAAATTTTTGGTCTAAATAAAAAGCCCAAAAATATTCCTAACTATTTTTTAAGATTAAGAAAATTTAATTTGATCGAGATCAAGGAGGACGGTGATTATCATAATATAATTCTTACCGAAAATGGGCAAAGAATTTTTATGAGGTTTAATTACGAAGAATTAAAAATAAAAGAACCTAGAATATGGGACAGAAATTTTCGTATGATTGTTTTTGATATTCCGGAAAAGAAAAGAGCAGCCCGGGATTCGTTTAGAGAAAAAATAAAGGAGCTGGGATGTGTAAGATTCAATGATAGCGTATGGGTTTATCCATATCCATGCCAGAAGGAGATTGATTTTATAGCAAACTATTGGGAGATAGGAAAGTATGTTCATTTTGTTGTTGCTAAGGATATAACAAACAGGGTTATTTTAGAAAGAAGATTTAATTTATAAATATTGGTTATTGCAGATAACATTGTAGTATAGCAACGGCCGTTGCTATTGTGTTATCAGTGAATGGTAAGCAAAAATCTTACATCTTAAAAAGATTTTATGATAAAATAGAAGAATTATGGTAGAAGATAAATCTTACGGAGTAATAGTTGTTTTTCGTGATTCAGAAAATATGTTTTTACTGTTGCAACACACTGCAGGACACTGGGGATTTCCAAAAGGGCATAAGGAAGGCAATGAGACTATAAAAGAAACTGCACTCAGAGAACTTAGAGAAGAGTCGGGAATAACTGATTGTGAAGTTGCTAATCTGCCGATAATCTCAGAAGAATATATTTACGAATATAATAAAAATACCCATCATAAAGTAGTGAAATATTTAATTGGCTTTGTAAAAAATAAAAATGTATTTATTCAAAAGGCAGAAATTGCAGATTATAAATGGGTGACATACGAACAAGCTAAAAAAATATTAACCTACGACAACAATAAAGAGGTTTTAAGAAAGGCAAGAGAATATATCAATAAACTGTGAGTATGATAAAATAAGGTTATGAAAATAAATAAACTTGGGCATTGTTGTTTTGTGGCAGAGCCGAAAGAGGGAGTCAGAATAATGACTGACCCTGGGGCTTTTTCCACTATGCAAAGTGAAGCAAAAAATATTTCTACTATTTTAATCACCCATGAACATCAGGATCATTTGCATATTGATTCATTAAAAAAAGTTTTAGTCAACAATCCCAAGGCAATTATAATCACCAATACTGCTGTAGGTAAATTTCTCACTGAAGCTGGCATTAAATATATAAAAGTGGAAGATAGCCAAAAATATAACTTAAATGGAGTTAGTATTGTCGGATTTGGTAATAAACATGCGGAAATATATGGTTCATACGGGCAAGTGCAGAACACGGGTTATATGATTGATTCGCTTTGTTATGCTGGTGACGCATTTTCCAGTCCAAATTCCAAAGTTGATATTTTAGCTCTCCCAGTTGCTGGGCCTTGGATGCGAATTAAAGATGCAGTTGATTATGCAAAAAATCTAAAGCCGCGTATCGCGTTTCCAGTTCACGATGCTTTTATCCATGACTGGGCGGCTTTTATTTGGCGCGGTCCGGAAAATTTCCTTAACGAAGCAGGAATAAAATTCAAAAAGCTAGAATTAGGCAAAGAAGAAGATTTGTAATGCACCACATTTATCACACGGAGGGAATAATATTGGGTAGCAAAAATTCTGGAGAAGCTGGAAAATATTATTCCATTTTTACAAAAGATCTAGGAATGATTTATGCTTCGGCCCAGGGTGTGCGCAAGATGTCCTCCAAACTGCGTTTTGTTTTGCAGGATTTTTCTTATCTTAAAATAGATTTGGTGCAAGGTAGGGATTTTTGGCGAGTGACAAGCGCATCTAAGACAAATAAATTAGAAAAAATCACCAAACAGCCAGAAACTTTTAAAGTTTTCGCCAACATTGCGCGCTTGTTGAAGCGCTTATTGGCCGGTGTTGAACCGAATGAAGTTTTATTCACTGATTTACTCCATGGTCTGTCAATTTTGGAAAAAAGTGAGACGAAAGAAAACTTGCTTAACATAGAAGCTATCATTGTTTTACGGATACTAAATAATCTTGGCTATATAGGCGAAAATGAAACATGGCAGAATCTTATCAGGTCTCCATTTGAAGAAAATTTGGTATTTGAAGTTTCTAAAGACAGAACGAAGGTGTTACGTCAGATAAACAAGGCGCTCAAAGAAACACATTTGTAAAATATCTGCCTCCGTAAGGAATTTTCTAAATTTCATTCGGGGTGGTACAATTGTAGAATGCCACTAAATGATCGAGATAAACTAAACAGGATAGAAGAACTCAAAAGCAAGCTTTTCAGTAAAAATTTTCAAACCAAGATAGAACACCGAAATACTTTTTCACACTCAAACAGAGAAAATATATCAGAGGTATGGGAAGAAGGAAAGAAAAATGGGATTAATTCTATTTCTTATCAAGATAAATTTTTTATGAAGACTTCCATGTTTAAGAATTTTTTTCTTTTTTCGCTAGTTTTTTTAATTTTGACGCTCTTGTACGCTTCTTATATCTTCTTTGCCGGAGACAACACTGTTTCTAATGACAACATTGATATTTCCATACTCGGAAATAATTTTACTGCTGGCGGAGAAGACCTGCCACTCATTGTTGAGATTACAAATAGAAATAGTTCTTCCATCGATCTGGCGGATCTTATCATGGAATATCCAAAGAGTTCAGGAGGTGGAGGCACAAATTCTACCCTTAGTGTTGAAAGAAATCGTCTATCCTTAGGCACGATTCCAGCTGGAGCGGTGCGCAATGAAAATTTAAAAGTGGTGCTTTTTGGCGAGCAGGGGTCCATACGTCCTATAAAAATTTCTCTGGAGTATCGGATAGAAGGGTCGAACGCTATTTTTGTAAAAGAAAAATTTTACGATGTAACCATAAACTCTACGCCCTTAAACCTTTCGGTTGATGCGCCTGGCGCAGTAAGTCCAAACCAAAATATCACCCTCAAGATAAAAGCGACACTCAACACTACTCGCGCAATTCCCAAAATACTCCTGAAGCTGGATTACCCGGCTGGGTTTCGATTTGAGTCATCTGTTCCTGCTCCCTCGCTTTCTAATAATATTTGGAATTTAGGAGACCTGGCTTCTGGCGCTGAGCGTAATATTTCTATAACTGGCAAAATGCTGGATGTGGTTGATGGAGAAGAAAAAAGTTTTCACATATCAAGCGGTTCGCAATCAGGAGGGGACAAATCTATGATTGGCATGGTTTTTAATACTCTTTCTCATACTATGACTATAAAAAAACCTTTCATTGAGGCAAAACTTTTTGTCAACGGCGTGTCAGGAAGAGAGTATGCGCTAGATGCAAAAACTCCAATCCAGGGTCAAATTAGATGGACGAACAATTTAGATACAAAAATAAATGATCTTTCGATTCGGGCGACCATCTCTGGAAATGCGGTCAACCGTAAAACAATCAATGTGCAACAAGGTTTCTATAATTCGTTAGGGGGGGAAGATGTAATCACTTGGGACAAGAATTATTTAGATAGTTTTAGAGAGGTGAACCCAGGCGAATCGGGGTCGGTAAATTTCTCTATTTCTTCACTTTCATTATTCTCTGCCACAGGCGGGATACTTTCCGATCCTGCTATAAAGATAGACATTTCTATTTCCGGCAAACAATTAGTTTCTGGTTATGCTACTCAAGATTTAAATAATTCCGAATCAGGAATTGTCCGAATTATTTCTGATGTTGGATTTACAGCTAAAGCGCTTTATTATTCTGGGTCTTTCCTTAACACTGGTTTAATACCTCCGAAGGTTGGAAAAGAAACGACTTATACAATTCACTGGTCTCTTTCTAATACGGCTAATAATATTTCCAAAGGCGTGATACGTTCTTCTATCCCCTCGTGGGTACGTTTTGTCGGTCCGATCGTACCCCCTGATGAAGATTTAGTTTACAATCCCTCCACCAAAGAAATAGTTTGGAACATAAATAGAATTCCAAAGGGTACCGGCATATCTGCGGCCGACAAAAGTGTTTCCTTTCAAATTGCATTCACTCCTTCACTTTCTCAAGTTGGTACCACCCCAATTATTATCAATGAAGCAATTTTGACCGGACACGATGATTTTGCTAATGTGGATGTGAGAGTCAGTAAAACATCGCTTCGCACCCAGCTTGACAGTGATCCGGCATTTCCGCTGGCTGGAGGCGCGGTAGTGGAATAATTATGTCTGAAAAAAATAAAAACAAAAAAGAAAGCAAAAAAGAAAATGACTTGATGGAAAAAATAGTCTCGCTTTGCAAAAGGCGGGGGTTTGTTTATCCAAGCTCCGAAATTTATGGCGGTTTTGCCGGGGTGTATGATTTTGGACCGATAGGAGTGGAGTTGGAAAATAACTTAAAAAATCACTGGTGGAAATGGATGGTACACAAGCGGTTGGACGTTGTCGGCCTAGACTCTAGTATCTTTATGAGTCCGCAGATTTGGGAGGCCTCTGGTCATACCAAGGGTTTTTCCGATCCCATGGCTGAATGCAAAGAGTGCCATACCCGTATTAGAGTAGACAAAGTTTTAGGTGATTTGGGAGTGAAGGCTGATGAAAAAATATCGGAGGAAGAAATCAACAAACTTTTTGACTTACATAAATCTAAAATAAAATGTCCCAATTGCAAAAAACAAAATTTTACCAAAGTAAAGAAATTTAATTTGCTGGTGCAGTCCAATCTTGGAGATTTTACTGAATCTAATTCATCCCCATCCTATCTGCGCGGGGAAACCTGCCAAGGCATTTATGTGAATTTTAAAAATGTGATTGATTCTTCGCACCAGAAGTTGCCTTTTGGCATTGCCCAAATAGGCAAAGCTTTTAGAAATGAAATTTCTCCACGCCAGTTTTTATTCCGAACCAGAGAATTCGATCAGATGGAGATGCAATATTTTACTAGACCCCAGGATGAAATGAAGGAGTATGAAAAGTTGAGGGAATACAGGTGGAAAGCAATTTTGAGTTTGGGTTTGAAAACAGAAAACCTGCGCTGGAGAAAACATGATAACCTTGTTTTTTATGCCAAAGAAGCGTACGACATAGAATACAATTTCCCATGGGGTTTTGATGAGATGGAAGGTATTCATGCCCGTGGTAACTATGATTTAACCCAGCATTCAAAGGGTTCCGGAAAAGAATTGACTTATCAAGATGGAGAGACGAATAAAAAATTTATTCCACACATCATTGAGTCTTCAGGAGGCGTGGGAAGACTGTTTTTCGCTGTATTAAGCGATGCTTATACCGAAGATGAAATGGGGGGAGAAAAAAGAGTTTATTTGAAATTAAAACCAAACATTGCTCCAATTAAAGCTGCGGTTTTTCCCTTGTTAAAAAACAAACCAGAACTTGTTAAAAAAGCGAAAGAGGTTTTCGAAATGTTGAATGAAGAAATTCAGCCGATTGATTTTGATGACAATGGCAATATCGGCAAGCGTTACCGCCGTCAGGACGAAATCGGCACACCTTTTTGCATAGTGATTGATTTTGATACTTTGAATGATAATACTGTGACCATCCGTGACCGCGATACGGGCAAACAAGAGAGAATAAAAATAACGGGATTAGCTAATTTTATTAAAAACAAATTAGATTAAAATATATATGGAGGTAAAGAATTTTCAAAACAAAATAACAGAATTTGTTTTTGCGTGGGATAATAAAAGAAATGTTACTCCGAATGAACAGCTTACTTTTAGTCATGTAGTGGAAGAAGTAGGAGAACTTGCGAGAGAATATGTAAACAAAGAATTACGTAAGGAAAGGTTCAGTGAAGAAGAATTGAACAATGCCATAGGAGATGCTGTTATGCAGTTGATAGAACTTGCTTCGTTACGTAATTTAGATGTAGAAAATCTTATCTTAAAAATAATTAATGAAGAACAGGATGATCTTAAAAAGTAGATTGTTTTGAATTTTCTTCATGATTTTACTATAATAATGCTATAGCATATTAATAGCCAATATTGATTTCAATAAATATGGGACAGTTAGAGAAAGAATCAAAAAAAAGAACTCGCAAGGCTAATCTCCAAAAAGTTATATTATCTACAGTTTTCGCTATGGGAGGACTCAGTATTGCCTTAATAGCTCCCAAGATGACAAAAATTTTTAATAAATTAGAGCCGGAATTCATGAAAAGCAAATTTCGTAATTATTCCTTCAATCGTTCACTGGAAAGACTTAGAAAGAATGAACTAATTTTTTGGGAAAAAACAAATAAAGGAAATTTTGCGCACTTAACATCAAAGGGCGAAGCAAAATTGCGACAATTGGAGATGAATGATTACAAAATAAAAAAACCCAAACGATGGGACGGAAAGTGGCGGATTTTGTCTTTTGATATAAGAGAAGAGAGAAAAAGTTTAAGAAATAAAATTCGACATACTCTGAGACAGATAGGTTTTATCCGTTTACAAGATAGCGTATGGATTTATCCTTATGATTGTGAAGATTTAATAATGTTGCTAAAAGTCGATTTCAAAGTAGGCAAGGACTTAATTTATATAATTGCGGATAGCATTGAGAATGACAAGAATCTTCGAAAGAAATTTGGTTTATGAGCTTAATTAGGTCTAAACTATAATTATGCTATAGCACAAGAATAGTAAATAAATTTTAATTGTATTATTTGTATTAAGTATGGTTTTTATGATATATTCTATTTATGCAAAAGGGGATTGATTATATTGGCGTTGGCGTTTCATATTACTGCCATGACGGGAAAGGCAAATATTTGATGAACAAACGGGGCATAAATTGCCGCGATGAGCACGGCTGTTGGGATTTTGGCGGAGGTGGAATCGATTTTGGAAAAACAGTCGAAGAAACTCTGAGGAATGAAGTACATGAAGAGTATCGCGCAGAAAACATCGAATATTTTTTTCTAGGGTTCAATGATAATTTTCGCGAACAGAACGGGAAAAAAGTTCACTGGATACAATTTCACTACTTAGTTAAGGTTGATCCGAAAGAAATAAAAAATGGCGAACCGCATAAGTTTGATGAAATTGGATGGTTCAGTTTAAATAATTTACCAAAGCCGCTTCATTCAATGACTTTGAAAGAATTAGCAATATATAGAGATAAACTGCCGTTTAATTCTTAACAACATGAAATTCTCAAAAAAAGTTTTAAAAAACGGCTTGCGGGTAATTACTATACCGATGAAGGATAACCCAACGGTGACGGTTTTGGTTTTGGTAGAAGCCGGATCCAAGTATGAAACAAAAAGAGTGAATGGCATTTCGCACTTTTTAGAGCATATGTGTTTCAAGGGTACCACTAAACGTCCCAAGGCGGTGGATATTTCTAAAGAATTAGACGCTCTCGGGAGCCAGTACAACGCTTTTACCGCCCAGGAATACACTGGCTACTACGCCAAATCCGACGCCAAGCATTTCAAACAGATTTTCGATATCGTCTCGGACATATATTTAAACTCCACTTTTCCGGAAAAAGAAATGGAGAAGGAGAAAGGAGTGATTATCGAGGAAATAAATATGTACGAAGATATGCCGCACAAACATGTGCAGGATCTCATGATGAAGCTTTTGTACGGAGACCAGCCGGCCGGGTGGAACATCGCCGGCGAGAAAGTAAATATCTTGAATATGAAACGCGATGATTTCATTGCCTATAAAGCCAAGCATTACCTACCGGAAGCGATGGTCTTGATTGTCGCCGGGCAGGTGACCGAAAAAGAAGTTATGAATGAAGCTAATAAAATTTTTGCCGGAGTTCCGCGCGGAGAGAAAGGTGCCAAAATAAAAACGCAAGAAAAGCAAAAAAAACCCGAGGCGCTGATTCATTTTAAACAGACTGATCAAACGCATTTTGTTGTGGGTGTGCGGACTTATGATTTATTTAGCAAGAAAAATGCGGTTTTGTCCGTACTGGCAGGAATTTTAGGCGGAGGAATGAGTTCTCGGCTTTTTGTGAAGCTTCGGGAGGAAATGGGTGTCGGCTATTATGTTAGGAGTTACAATGATGTTTTTACCGATCACGGATTTTTGCAGATTTCCGCCGGGGTGGATAATAAAAGAATTGAGGAAGTATTACAGGCGGTCTTGGAGGAATGCAAAAAATTGAAAAAAGAAAAAGTCAGCGAGGCAGAATTAAATAAGGTGAAAGAATGTTTAATAGGAAATATGAAACTGTCTCTGGAATCGACTGATGATATAGCCAATTTCTACGGCGGACAAGAACTCTTGAAACGCGAAATTCGCGGAGCCGAACAAAAAGCTCAAGAAATACGCAAAGTTACAGCTAGTCAAATCCAAACTCTAGCCGAAAATATTTTTAAAAACACTAAGCTTAATCTAGCGCTCATCGGACCCTTTAAAGAAAAAGCCAAGTTTTTGAAAGTGCTAAAATTTTAATCTTTTGCTGTGGACTTTTTTTGTGTTATTATATTTCTATGTTCGAAAAAAGCGCCACCACTTCTATCTCTATAACTACTGACACAATAGTCCGAGCTGTTCTCGTTCTTCTATGCGTTTTTTTGTTGTGGTTTTTACGAGACTTGGCTCTGATAATGGTAACCGCGATAGTGATTGCCTCTTTTGTTGAATCATCAGTTCCTTATTTCCAAAGAGTACGAATTAATAGAGTGTTAGGCATAGTTATTATATATGTTATATCGCTTCTTACCCTGGCCGGAGCATTTTATCTTTTTGCTCCGCTTTTAATAACTGAAGTTTATAATTTTTCCACATTTATCTCAACTTATATACCAGGTGTTTCTTTCTTGAACTATTTCCAAAATGAAGCATTCTCGGGCGCCAAGGACATTGTGAGCTCCCTAGGAAGCAGTTTTTCACTGGCCACCTTATTTTCAGTCTCTAAAGCTTTTGTCTTGAATCTTTCAGGAGGATTTTTCCGAACGCTTGCTGTCGCTTTCGGAAGCGTTTTTAATTTTATATTAATTATTCTTATTTCTTTTTATCTTTCAATTCAAGAAAGGGGAATAGAAAATTTTCTTCGACTTATTTTCCCGATTCAATATGAAAACTATGTAGTGGACCTTTGGGAGCGCTCTCGTCGCAAAATTGCCTTATGGATGAAAGGGCAGGTGGTCTTGGGTTTAGTGGTGGCGGTTCTCATTTATTTAATCTTGTCGCTCTTGGGCATTGAGTACGCGCTCCTTCTTTCTATCATTGCCGGAGTAATGGAACTTGTGCCTTATGGAATTTTAGTCGCCCTGATTCCCACTTTTACCTTTTCCTATCTTTCTGGAGGAATCTCTAGCGCGCTGATGGTCACTGGGGCCTATTTAATCGTCCATCAATTTGAAGTTTTTCTTTTTGCTCCGCTGATTATTAAAAAAATAGTCGGTCTCTCGCCGATTGTCATCATTCTATCCGCCTTGATTGGTTTCGAACTGGGTGGATTTTGGGGGGTAGTGCTGGCTATTCCTCTGGCAGTTATTGTCATGGAATTTTTGAGTGATATCGAAAAGAGAAAAACTTTAGCTCGAACCAGCAACAAGCAATGACAAGTAAAGAAAAAAAATCTTTCTACATTACGACTACGATTCCTTATGTAAACGCAGATCCCCATATTGGTTTTGCACTGGAGCTTGTGCAGTCGGATGCTATTGCCAGATACCAGCGTCTTCTCGGCAAAGAAGTTTTTTTCAGTACTGGTACGGACGAACATGGACAGAAAATTTGGGAAGCAAGCCAAAAGGAAAGCGAAGAGGTTCAGGCTTATGTAGACCGTTATGCCCAAAAATTCTTGGATTTGAAAATTTTGTTGAATATTTCTAACGACAGATTTATTCGAACCACAGATCCTTTACATATAAAAGCGGCGCAGGAATTATGGCGTCTTTGTGATAAAAAAGACGATATTTATAAAAAGAAGTATAAGGGGCTTTATTGCGTTGGTTGCGAGAAATTTATTACTGAGAGAGATTTGATAAACGGTAAATGTGAATTTCATCCCACCTTGACCCCTGAGATTGTCGAGGAAGAAAATTATTTTTTTAAAATATCAAAGTACAAAGATCAACTGTTAGAGTATTTAAATAAACCGAAATCAATATTCCCAGAGTGGCGACGACAGGAAGCAATTGAATTTGTAAAAGAGAATATGGAAGATTTTTCTGTATCTCGAAATGCCGAGCGATTTTCTTGGGGTGTAGCTGTACCCGGAGATGAAAAACAAGTTATGTATGTCTGGTTTGACGCATTTGTGAATTATATTTCGACGCTGGGCTGGCCTAACCCTCACCCTAGCCCTCTCCCGAAGGGAGAAAGGGAAAATCTTTTCCAAAAATTTTGGGTAGACGGCGAACATATCCAAACTGCCGGCAAAGACATGGTGAAATTCCAGTCCGTTATGTGGCAGGGAATGCTTATGTCTGCGGGACTGCCAACCACAGATACTGTTGTTTATCATGGTTTTATCACCGGCGAGGGTGGCGTTAAAATGTCCAAATCGATAGGCAATGTGATCAATCCAAGCGAGATTGTTAAAGAATACGGCACCGATGCCCTTCGTTATTTTCTTTTGCGCGAGATTTCCACTTTTGAGGACAGCCCGTTTACCATGGAAAGATTTAAGGAAGCGTATAACGCAAATCTGGCAAATGGATTGGGGAATTTGGTGTCACGTGTAATGACAATGGCTAGTACTCATGGAGTGATAGTTTCAGATGGTGAAATAGAAGCAGACAGAGATAATATTCAAGAAGCAGTAGTGAATTATTACGATTCTTTTAATATACAGATGGTTACTGAGTCAATATGGAGTCTGATTAGTCTATTAGATTCTAATATTCAACAAGAACAACCCTTTAAATTAGTTAAAACTTCTCCCCAAAAAGCAAAAGATATAATAAAACATTGCGTAGTAACTTTATTTTATATTTCTAAATATCTTGAGCCAATAATGCCAAATACTGCCGAAATAATCAAAAAATTAATCAAAGAAAATAAAAAGCCAGAAACCCCTTTATTCCCACGCAAAGAATAAAGAAAGACTAATATGCCTAAATACATAGACATACACAGCCATGTGAACTTCACCGCTTTTGATGAGGATAGAGATGAGGTAATAAAACGCGCCTTGGAGAATGATACTTGGATTATAAATGTTGGCACGCAGATAGACACTTCAAGGAAGGCGGTAGAGATAGCGAGCAAGTATGAAGAAGGGGTATACGCGATCGTAGGATTACACCCAATACATACCGGAGCTTCGTATCATGATGAAAAAGAACTCGGAGAGGGCGGGAAAGAATTTACTTCGCGCGGGGAAATTTTTGATAAAGAGGCATATCGGGAAATTTTGAAAGATCCAAAAGCAAATAAAAAAATAGTTGGAATAGGGGAATGCGGATTAGATTATTACAGATGCACACCTGAATCTATAAAGAAACAAAAAGAAAACTTCATTAGCCAAATAAAGCTAGCCAATGAATTTAATAAACCGCTTATGCTTCATATTCGCAACAATCCCGCAGACGACACTTTTGATGCCTATGCTGACGCGCTGGAAATTTTGAAACAGCATTCAAAAGTGAAAGGAAACGTGCATTTTTTCGCTGGAAATTTAGAAATCGCAAAAAGTTTTATTGACTTCGGTTTCACTCTTTCTTTCACCGGAGTTATAACTTTCACTAATGATTATGATGAGGTTATAAGAAATACGCCGCTTAATATGATTATGTCTGAAACGGACTCCCCATATGTTGCGCCTGTTCCATACCGAGGCAAAAGAAATGAGCCATCTTATGTAAAAGAAGTGGTCAAAAAAATCGCCGAGATTAAAAATTTACCGGAAAAAGAAGTAGCCGAGGCTATCATTGTGAACGCCAAGCGAGTGTTTGCTATTTAAGAGGATTTTTGATATTATCTCGGGATGTCGGAAAATGAAGAACAAACATCACCAAAAGAAAACTCAAACTCTAAAGTTTACGAGGTTGGTTATCTTTTGGCGCCTACAATTAAAGAAGAGGATGTCGGAGTCAGTTATGGCAATCTCAAGGAGCTTGTTTCGTCTTTTGGCGGAGAAATTATTTCAAGTGAAATGCCAAAAATGATAGCCCTCGCTTATTCTATGCAAAAAGTTACATCCAATTTACGCAGTAAATTTAACACGGCGTATTTTGGTTGGACGAAATTTATAATGGATTCCCAAAAGGTTTTGGAATTAAAGAAAAATCTTGACCTTGACTCCAACTTCATTCGATTTTTAATGTTAAAAACAGTCAAAGAAAATACCATTGCCGCCAAAAAATTTGTGCGGGGAGAAACCTATCGCAGACCGATCCCAAAAAAGAATCTAGAAAATGCGACAGTTGTCCATATAAATAAAGAAGAAATAGATAAAGAAATAGATGCGCTAGTGGCAACCTAGATTAGTTATAAAGTCGAAAGTTTATAAAGTTAAAAAGTAAAGCCAAAGACCATGTATTTAAACAAAGCGATATTAATAGGAAACCTGACCCGAGATCCAGAATTGAGGTCACTGCCTTCTGGAGTTAAAGTATGTTCTTTTTCTATTGCCACCAACCGCGTTTGGAAAGACAAAACCGGCGCGCGCCAAGAAGCCGCCGATTATCATAACGTGGTAGTGTTCGGACGCCAAGCAGAAACAGTCGCGCAGTATATGAAAAAAGGAAGTTCCATATTAGTGGAAGGCAGAATACAAACAAGAAGCTGGGAAGATAAAACCAGCGGAGAGAAAAAATATCGCACAGAAGTCGTAGCCGACCGCACCCAGTTTGGTCCCAAGGGAAGTGGAGGGGGTGCAGGAGACTCGGTTGCGCCGAAAGCGGGGAATAGCAAGGGCGAGGAAACAGAGAGCATAGAGTATCCAGAAGAAGATATTAATCCGGAAGATATACCATTCTAGTGAAGAACCGATAAGAACTGATAGAGACCGATCAACACCGATTTCATCAGAGCTTATCCGAAATTATCAGAGTAAATCAGTGATTTAACATGAAGCAAGATTATTTTTCAGCAAACAATATCAAATATATAGATTACAAGGATGTGGAAATCCTAAAGAAATTTTTGAATTCCAACGGCAAAATTATGAGCCATAAAAAAACCGGCGTAACCGCAAAAAATCAACGAGCGTTGACCACTGCTATCAAGCACGCCCGATTTTTAGGTCTGCTTCCTTTTGTGGTTAAATAAAATGGTAACAGAGAATTTTGGTAATCAAGGAAAATTACCACAAGAGCTAATAGATTTTGACCATGATCTTGTGGAAGCTATAAATATTCTTACTGTAGTTTTGAAAACCCACGATGCATTTGAAATAAAGATGGCAATTGCCAATGTGGTTGCGTTGCTTGGTAAAAGGCAGATACTTTTTGCTAAAGCTGGACACAAGGATCTACTAACAGGAGATAAAGAAAGAATCTCTGCTCTTAATAAAATTTATGGATCTCTAGATGAGGAGTTGCCAGTCGATCAATCTGTAGTAGATCTAATAGAGTCAATTTTTTCGTAATGGTTCAATAGCTTGGCACCACTTGGCTGGAGTAACATTAAAGCCATAGCTACGGACGTTGGACGTCCGAAAAGGCATGATATAATACCTTGAATGAGAAAAGATCCGCTTATAAATGGTTTTTATTATCATATTTACAACAGAGGGGTAGATAAGAGGGATATTTTCATGAATGATAATGATTTAAAGAGGTTTGTCCTCAGTGTTAAGGAGTTTAACACGATTGAACCTGTAGGTAGTATTAAAGATTTAATGTTACAAAAAAATTCAGACATTGGACGTCCGAATTTGAAGCCGCTTGTGTCTATTGTTTGTTATTGTTTCAATCCAAACCATTTTCACTTTATTTTAAAACAAGAGGTAGACAATGGGATTTCAGAATTTTTTAAACGTTTATTGGGCGGCTATACAAAATATTTTAACTTGATTCATGAAAGAAGTGGATCCTTGTTTCAAGGTAGGTTTAAGTCAAATCTTATAGATGACGATGGATATTTTTTGAAAATTCGTCCTTATGTTCATTTGAATTATTTAATACATAATATTCCAAAAGAAAAAAGACACTTGGTTTTAGCAAGCGAAAAAGAATATGATACAAATAATTTTTCTCTCGTTTCAGAAAAAGAAGCTAAGAATTTGTTAGATTTTTATGGAGGTAATAAAAATTTTAAGAAAGAATGTTCAGATGTTATATCTTGGATTCGAGAAGAAAGGGGACTGGTTTCTCTTTTAGAAGATGATTTTCTTCCATAATTCGGACGTTGGACGTCCGAATTTAGACTCTTTCCACGTATTCTCCAGTTTCTGTATTGATGCTCACAGTGTCGCCTTCGGCGATGAACATCGGGGCATTTAGCGTGGCTCCGTTTTCGAGGGTTATGATTTTCATGCCTCCCTTGGAGGTGTCACCTCGGACGGCTGGTGGGGCCTCTTTTACTTTGAAATTCATTTTAATAGGTAGAGAAAGCTTAATGATCTTTTCCTGGTCATCGTCGTTCGTCCAGACTAGCGCCGTGACGTTGCTGTTGGCTTTTAGAAATTTTACGGCGCTCCCGAGCAATGCTTCATCTAGTTTAAATCTTTTGCTTTTATCGTTCGGGTCGCAGAACCAATATTCCCCTTTATTGTGGTAAAGAAAAGTGATGTCTTTTTTATCCATGTCCGCTTCATTGGCTGATTCGGAAACGTGAAAAGTGGCGTTGATGGTCTTGCCTGAAATCAAAGTTTTTAGTTTTACCTGATTTTGAGGCTTTCGCTGTTGCGTTCGCGCAACATGCGACTCGATGACCTCGCAAGGCTCATCATTGTAAATTATTATTTTTTTCTCCCGAATTTCGCTGTATTCTAATTTTGCCATGCGGATTATACTAGCAGAATTACGCTTCCTCCGCAAATTTCTTTTTTATTTCTTTGAGTATATCATTTGCAACCTTTTTATTTTCTTTTAGGAACGTTCTGGTCGCATCATATCCCACGCCAAGTTTTATTTTCTCTCGACCCCCTCCTTTCTCCTCCCCCTTGGTAAAGGGGAGGCTGGGTAGGGGTGTATAGAAATAAGAATTCCCAGTTTTCTCTATGATTTTGAATCTTTCTCCAAGAGCCATAATTTCTCCTTCTTTTGAGATGCCTTCATTGTAAATAATGTCAAACTCCGTTTGTTTGAACGGGGCGGCGACTTTGTTTTTCACCACCTTAACTCGCGTACGACTCCCGACTGCCTCTTCTCCCTTTTTTATCTGGGCGATTTTTCGAATATCCAGTCTGACAGAGGTGTAAAATTTCAGCGCCTTTCCTCCGGGAGTGGTTTCCGGATTGCCGAACATGACTCCAATCTGCATTCTGATCTGATTTATAAAAATAACTACGGTTTTGGATTTGGCGACTATGGCAGTTAGTTTTCGAAGGGCTTGGGACATCAATCGAGCTTGCTTGCCAACATGATAGGCGCCCATATCGCCCTCGATTTCATCTTTAGGGGTGAGTGCTGCCACTGAATCAACTACAATCACGTCAATCTTGCCCGTGCGCACCAGGGATTCCACTATTTCCAACGCTTGTTCACCGTTGTCTGGTTGGGAAATTAGTAGATTATTTATATTTACTCCTAATTTTTTAGTGTATTCTGGATCCATGGCATGTTCGGCATCTATGTATGCGCAAACCCCGCCCATCTTCTGTGCCTCTGCCACGATGTGGAGGGACAGGGTTGTTTTGCCGGAAGATTCAGGTCCAAATATTTCTATAATTCTACCCCGTGGTATTCCACCGACGCCTAAGGCCATATCCAGACCGATGGAACCAGTCGGGATAACATTTACATCCACTTTCGGCGAATCGCCAAATTTCATAATGGCCCCTTCTCCAAATTTGGCTTGGATTGATTTTAAAGTATCTTCAAGCATCGTTCCACCTATCGTTTTGTCCTCTTTTTTCTCTTTTTTCTTTAGCATTGCATTTTAAGCTTTAGGAATCTAGGCTCTAGACTTTAGCTTTTGGATGGCTAGCGCCTAAGGCCTAGTTGCCTAGGGCCTGATTATTTGATAATTTTTTTCATCAATATATCCGAATTTATCTTCCGCTCTAATGCTGATTATATTATATCCCGGCAGAAGCGCAATTATTTCATTGAAGTTGCCTTTTTGATCCAAGGAAATTTCACGGCCATTCAAGGTCAGTTTTGTCGCGTTTTTTGCATTTCCTTTTATTTCCTGAACGCCATTTGCCATTTTTTCTCCATCAGAAATGTTAACATCTTTTACTTTCACTCCATAAATCAAACTATGAGAACCCCAAAAGGCATAAATCACGATAAAAAGAAAAAAAAGAGAAAGAACGATTATTTGTAATATTTTTTTAGCGTCAGTCCTCATATTACATTTTCGCCAGTTTCTGTTCTTTCAATTTTTTCCAGCACTTCTCTTGGCTTGGCGCCCTCCCCCGGACCGATTACCCCGCGTTCTTCCAGTTTATCCATCAGGCGCGCCGCCCGGGCATACCCCAATTTCAATTTTCTTTGCAAATAAGAAGTTGATGCCTTGCCGGCTTCTATGACGCAAGTTCTTGCTTCTTCGTACATTTCGTCATCATCCTCTAAATCTTCTTCATTTAAACTTTCCCAGCCCAAGGCTGGTCCGCCTTGGGCGGAAAAAATACTTTTATCTGCCGATATCGAGCCGGAACTCAAAGCTATTTCTTCCGAAACTTCATCTTTGTATGCATCCGCCAGATATTTTACGACTTTTTTAACTTCTGTTTCTGAAATAAACGCGCTTTGCAAACGTTCCGGTTGGGCTTCGCCGGAAGAATAAAGCATATCGCCGGCGCCCAAAAGTTTTTCTGCTCCGCCGGCGTCCAGAATGGTGCGCGAGTCCACTTGAGAAGACACTTTCAAGGCAACGCGGGCTGGAATATTCGCCTTGATCAGTCCGGTAATGATATTTACTTCGGGCCGCTGGGTAGAAAGGATAAGATGAATGCCTACCGCTCTGGACATTTGCGCCAATCGAACAATGGCCGCTTCTAATTCTCTTGGATATGTTGACATTATATCTGCTAGTTCATCTATAATAATGACAATGTAAGGCAGACGATCTAGACCACCCCCAACCCCCTCCTTACCAAGGAGGGGAGCTCCCTCTCCTCCTTCTTGAGGAGGAGTGCTCCGACTTCGGTCGGAGCGAGGTGGTTTTTTACCCCATACATTGCTGTGATAAGACTCTATATCTCGCACCGATTCCGTTTCCAATATGTCGTACCGACGATCCATTTCTTTTGCCGCCCATTTTAGGGCTAAAATTGTTTTTTTGGCTTCGGTAATAACGGGAGTGAGCAAGTGCGGGATGTTATTGTAAAGAGTTAGTTCCACTCTTTTTGGATCTATGAGTATAAGTTTTAAATCATCCGGCCCATTTCTATATAGAAGGGAAGTAATCATGGAATGTATTGTTACCGATTTTCCCGAACCAGTTGTTCCGGCGACCAAAATGTGGGGCATTTTTGCCAAATTGCCGAAAATTGCTTTACCAGAAATATTTCGGCCTAGAGCGGTTGTCAGAGGTTTTGTAGAATTTGTGAATTTATCGTCGGAAAGAAGAGTAGCTAGACCAACAATTGATTTTGACCTGTTTGGAATTTCAATCCCGACAAGTGATTTGCCCGGTATCGGCGCTTCTATGCGGATTGGGTGCGCGGCTAGAGAAAGCGCTAAGTCGTTTTGTAAACCGACAATCCGAGATAGTTTCACACCTTCGGCAGGTTTTAACGCATAACGTGTAACCGTTGGTCCGATGGTTATCTCATCCATTTCCACTTCAATACCAAAGTTAGCGAGAGTGCGTTTTATAATATTTGCGTTGGCCTTGATATCGCCAGTATTCGGTTTGCCCTGATCTTCTTCTAACAGCGACAAAGGGGGAGGGACATAAGTGGAAACCAATCCGCCACTTCTTTTTCTGATTGGTATTTCTTCTTCCCTAAACGCTTCTTCTGAAGCGTCGAGCGCATTTTTTATTTTTTCTCCAGTTTCTGCATTTTCTTCTTCCTCCGGCATAGATTTTTCTATTTCCTTTGTTTCATTTTCATTGAGAACAGAAACCGGCGCTTTCTTTTTTTGAATAATAAAGTTCCAAATTCTTATGAAAAGCGATACCAGATCCAATTTCGTATCAAATATGATCAAAATGGAAATTATTAAAAGCGCGCCGAGGAAAATAATGCTTGCATATACATCGAAAAGAGAAACTAGGGGTGTCGATAAAATCTCTCCCAGCAATCCGCCAGAATGCCTGCCCGCCGTGGCGGGTGAACCTGAAGCAATGTCTATCAAACCCAAACCCGAGAGAAGGAATATTGTTGCGCTGACTGCGCTTCTCCATCCGATATTCGGGGTCTGTGATTTTACAAATGAAGAACCTAAAAGAATAAGCAGAGCTGGTAGAAGGATATATCCAAGACCCAAGAGATAAAAAAGTTTTTCATAAATAAATTTGCCTGCGACTCCTGTCATGTCAAAAGCGGACATCAGAAAAAATAAGGCGAAGACAAAAAAAACTATTGCCATGATCCCGTGTTTAGTATTACTTTTCAATCCATAATTTTCTTTTCCATCATCTTTCTTCCTGTTTCCATTTTTTGCCATGCAAGCATTTTAACACGCATTAGGTTCTAGGTGCTAGTTTCTAGTGATTAGTTTTTGAATTTTTTTTCTAGAACCTAGCCCCTAGCTACTAGCACCTAAAAATGCTTGCGTTTTTTGTTGTCCCATACCCCCACACTTATTAAAGGACTTGCAATAAGTGTCGGGGTATATATAATGGACAGATGTTTGCGAAAAGCAAAAATCTAAAAGACAAATACCTCACCCCTCCCCCTCTCCTGTCAGGAGAGGATGGGGAGAGGTTGTCCTATACAAAGACGAATAAGCTAGTAACAGCGCTTTATATGGTTACGGACATATTAAACAGCCAAGAACCAATAAGGAACAAGTTAAGGACATTGGGGATAGAAATCTTATCGGACACAATATCTAAACTAGTTGTTAATCTCGATGACAAGATACAAGAAGTCGTGTCTCTTCTAGACATATCTTCTGCTCTTAATCTTATTTCCGAGATGAATTGCGGAATTCTAAAAAAAGAGTTTCTGGAGTTAAGGAATTCTATGCAGGAAAACATAAATAATAAACCTTTAATGATCGAAGAATTTTTGTCTGAACCCACACTTTCCAGATCTCTTTTGTCTCGCTCTGGTATTTTTATAAAGGACAGAGTTAATCTAAATTCTAAAGGACATACAAGAATTGGTGTCCAAAAGGGAAGTACTTTAATGAAAGCTCTGTCCGATAAAACTCATTTCATGTTTGATAGTAATCATGAGGCAAAGTCTAATGCATTAGGTCTTTCTTCTCGGGCTCAAGATTTTAATATATTAAAGAAACAAAGACGAGATGATATCATCAATATTATAAAACATATTGGTAGAAATGCCACCATAAAGGACATAAGGACAAACATAAATATCGGGATACAGAAATCTCTAGCTTGCAGCGAAAAAACATTACAAAGAGAATTGATTTTAATGGTTAAAAATGGTGTCCTTAATAAAACAGGGGAAAAGCGTTGGAGCCGATATTTTGTTAAATAGCTTTTCCTTCCTCTCCTTTCAGGGGAATGGGGGGGTTATTATATTAACCTCATCCCAGCCCTCTCCAGAAAGGAGAGGGAGAATCTTGCATTTTGTCTAAAAGTATGAAAATATAGGGATATGGAGTTATCCACATAATATCTTGCCCAATCTTGCGGCTATATATTATAATGTTTTCAGTGTTTACAGAAGCGCGTTTTGCGTGTTCTGTGATTCACGAGTTATATTTATTTTCACTTTAAGTTCTCGTTTGCGATTTCGTCGAAAAAATCTCAAGTGATACTGAAGAGAAAATAAATGTCCTTCGAAAACTAAATAGTTTATTTTGTTTTTGAAGTTAAGTAAACATCTGTTCCTTGTTTTTTTATCTGCCACATTATTATTGTTTTTTAATTATTATTTATTGGCGGATAAAAAATAGAGGATAGAAGAAAATTACGCTTTTAGTTTTGTCGAAACTAATTAATGGCGTAGAATCCCGTAGTAGAATTTTTTAGAATTCACTACCGGACAAGAATTAGAAAAATTTATGAGTAATATATTAAATTTAAAAGGAGTGAAGCTTTTTGCCATCGTTGTGTTGGCAGCAGCTATCCTCGCAACATTCGGAATGGTGGCTGTGCAAACAGCTGGCGCCGCCGATTGTTCGATCACTAGCACCTTGAGGGTCGGCTCGAGAGGCGATCAGGTTAAATGCCTTCAAGTGGCCGTGGGTGTTACCGCAGACGGAAAATTTGGTCCGATAACCAAAGCCGCTGTGCAAACTTGGCAAACAAGCAAAAGTTTGGTAGCCGATGGAATATTCGGTCCTAAGTCCAATGCCGCTTTGGTAACCGCAGGTGGCGGTGCAGTCTCCGGCCTTCCAGCAGGTTGCACTTCAACCGCTGGCTATAGTTCAACAACTGGCACAAAGTGTGACTCCAGCGCTGGTGTTGTGACGACCCTTCCAGCAGGTTGTTCTTCAACCGCAGGGTTTAGTTCAACCACAGGACAATCTTGTTCCGGTGCTGTAACGGTAGTTCCCACGACTGGCTCGGTATCAGTAAGCCTAGCTTCTGACAATCCAGCTTCCGGCACTCTGATTATTGACAATACGACTGGCGTCATGCAAAGCGCGGCTCCAATCGCTAAATTTGTTTTCTCAAACGGCACTGGTTCAGAAGTAAAGGTGAACACAGTCAAACTTACCCGCACCGGTATCGCGGCTGATGGAGACATAGACAACCTTTACCTCTACGAAGGAACAACGAAGCTGGTGGAAATGAGTTCTGTTTCTACTAAAGTCTTCTCCTTCAACAGTTCAGCTGGATTGTTTACAATTCCTGCCAATGGTTCAAAGGCTATTTGGGTAGGTGTCAGTATGGCTGTTGCCACATCTGGTCCTACGAGTGTTGGTTTCTCCATTAATTCCGCATCTGATGTTGTGCTTTCGAACGCCACGACAGTCGGCGGTTCGTTCCCAATCAAGGGCAATGAATTCCTGACTGCTTTTATCACTGACCTCGGATACATCAACTTGACAAGCACCAGCACCTTCCCTGCCACTCTTGACCCTAAGGCGGAAGCGCAGGAATTGTGGAGATTTACCGCTACGGCTAATAGTCAAAAAATGAACCTCAATAGAATTATATTGACTCTGGTTGGCACAACTGCTGTTGGCGATATTCAAGACTTGGAGCTTTCAGTCGGCGGTGTGAAAGTTGGCGCGACTGCCCAACTCGGTTCAGATAATAAAGCTACCTTTGATTGGTCGGCAAGTCCTTATACTCTCCTTTCCGGACAGAACAAAGTATTTGTTCTTAGCGGCAAGGTTGTAAAAGGTACGGGTCGAGCATTCAAATTCACTATTCGTTCCAAAGCTGACTTCACTTCAATAGATACAAATTATGGTGTGGAGACAGCCGCTCTTAATGCTGGCGCCGCTCTTACTCTAGTTGAACCGGAGACAGGCGATGGTACTAATGTCAACAATGGCACTCTGACTATTTCCCGTTCAGCCAACTCGCCTTCAGGCAATGTTGCCGGAGGCGGTCTGGATGTTCCACTCGCTCGCTTTGATTACCGAGCCAATGGTGAAGATATCAAAGTGGCGTATGTTCGAGTCAGTGTTAACTCAACAATCGCTAACCAAGCTACAGATACACTCAATGACGGTAAACTTTACTTTAATGGTTCGCAAGTTGGTGTTACAGATGATTCTGTAGCTGATGCAACAGATAATGTTTTCTCTCTTGGAAACACGGTAATCATTCCTGCCGGCACGACTGGCGTGTTTGAATACCGCGCGAACATCGAGCAAGATTCTGGTACTGACCTTGCAGCAGAAGACACAATCATTGTCTCTTTGTCGGCTGGTACAGCTGGCGATGCTACCGGTCAGACTTCATCTACCAGTCTTACCCCTTCGGCTTCAACTGGCCAAACTCTGACAGTCAAGACTGGCACGCTTACGGTAACTAAGAATGCTTCTGTTCCTGACGCAACCACAACCAACACTTCCGGTGTTCTCGGGGCAACCAATGTAAAAGTAGGTTCTATGGTTATTGTTGCCGGCGCCGGCGAGGCTGTAAATATCACTCAGATCGTAGTGGGTGATGACCCTGATACTGCTACTTCAGACTTCGGAGTTAACTTCCAGAATTTGACTTTGCGAAATGGCTCTGCAACCTCTACGCCTCTGGCTACTACGCAAGGAACACTTTCTACTACCGAAGGCGTTAACTACACATTCAGCGTGAGTCCTTCAATCACCGTAGCCGCGGGTGCCCAATATGTAGTTGACCTTTACGCTGATATTCTTACTCGTGATGGCACAGTGGCTTCTGGCAATTATAATGCGGCAGAAATTGGTCTTGAATTCGTAAGCGTTTCTGCGACTGGCGTAAATACCAGCGCCGATGCGAGTTACAGTACGGTGGTCAACTTGCACAATGTAGTTTTAGCTACTTCTGGTTCTCTGACCGTTACTCAAAACGCTGGTACTCCAGTCGCTGGCCAGCTAGTCATGGGCGAGACCGGTCAGACATTGGCAATTCTTGACTTCGCCGCCGGTTCGGCTGAAGACGTGAATGTGTCTGTGCTTATACTTACCGATACTTCTTCCTTTGCCGGTTCACTCAGTAATGTCAAGCTTTACGCGCAAGGCATAACTGACCCGATTGGCACAGTCTCTTCATTCAGCGCTCAAGCCAATGGTACAGCGACCTTCAATCTGGCGGCCGACTGGAGAATTCCTAGGAATGAAACAAAGACCTTGACAGTCAAAGCTGATGTTAATGCTTACGGTTCCGGGGTATCTGGCGGTTCGCACACTGTGAACATAGCGGACAACTCAGCCGTAACGACTCGCGGTGCTTCAGGCGGTGTGGCCATTACTGAAACAGTTGCTTCGGCTCCTGGCGGCACAGCTCAAAATGTGTATCGAACAAGGGCTGTCGCTAGTCTTGCATCTACCAGCCCAGGCGGTTCGTCAACAGTTGGCGCGGGTAAAAGCGTCTTTGAATTCACTGTCACTGCCAACTCTGCCTACGCTACAGTTGTCAACACGGTAGTGG
>ERZ1292629.255-Hain-H43-01um-R1-255-length-57159-cov-9_pt2 | contig 28221 bp, 29 predicted proteins | sample MGYA00564399_ERZ1292629 | MGnify/ENA primary metagenome ERZ1292629 (study PRJEB36523, sample SAMEA6512636) | groundwater metagenome | collected 2019-01-08 | study: AquaDiva: Metagenomics assemblies of 32 groundwater samples
CCGCGATTTTGCTCATAAAAATCGAGGATCCTCGACAAAGTCGGGACACGGTCGGGTTTTGCTATAATCTTCCCGAAAGCAAAACCCGTGCCGCCAATCAATTTTGAAACAACGAGGCGAATCGCTGGTGAGCCGAGTGGTGACCAGAGGTATGGTGGTGAACTAAATTTATTTCCGGAGACCGCGAGCGCTAATACTCTGGCATTGCCGGCGGCGTATTTTTTTCCTTCTCCTCCGGCAAATCCGTTACTATCGCTTCGGTCGTCAGTATCAGCGAAGCTACCGATGCGGCATTGACCAGGGCGGTGCGGACGACTTTGAGCGGGTCAATGATGCCGGTTTTGATCATATCCGCATACTCGCCGGTGTTGGCGTCAAAGCCCATGCCTGGCGGCAGTTGAGAAACTTTTTGGACAACTTCGTTGGAATCCCGGCCGGCGTTCTCGGCAATTGAGCGCAAGGGTTTTTCCAAAACTGCCTTGATAATCTGCACTCCTTTGGCCTCATCACCGAACTCGTTGATACCGACGATTTTATGGTTAAGCTCTTTGGCTGCTTCAAACAAAGCCACGCCGCCGCCAGCAACAATCCCTTCCGCCAGCGCCGCGCGGGTGGCAGCAATTGAATCTTCAATTCGGAACTTTCGTTCTTTCAATTCGGTTTCAGTGGCGGCGCCGACGCGAATCACCGCCACGCCGCCGGACAGTTTGCCCAATCGCTCCTGCAATTTTTCTTTATCAAATTCTGAAGTAGTTTTTTCCAGCTGACCTTTTATCTGGGCAACTCTCTTATCAATATCAAGTTTCTTGCCTTTACCGCCAACGATGATGGTATCATCTTTACTGGCCACCACCCGGTGCGCCCGGCCGAGCATATTCAATTCGGCGGATTCCAGTTTCATCCCCTTTTCTTCGGCAATTACCTGCCCGCCGGTAACCACAGCGATATCATCCAGCATTTCTTTTTTGCGGTCGCCAAAACCCGGCGCTTTGATGGCCAAAGCATTAAAGTTGCCCCGCAATTTGTTGACTACCAGCGTGGCCAGGGCATCGCCTTCAACTTCATCGGCGATGATTACCAAGTCGCGCTTACCGCTCTTGGATAATTTTTCCAGCACGCCGACAATATCGTGCACCGAAGAAATTTTCCGGTCGGTAATTAAAATATACGGGTCGTCATAGACGGCTTCCATCCGCTCGGGCGCGGTAATCATGTAGGGGGAGATGTAGCCGCGGTCAAACTGCATACCTTCCACAATCTCTTTCTCCAAGCCGAAGGTTTGCGACTCCTCCACCGTTACCACACCGTCCTTGCCGATTTCTTCAAAAACATCGGCAATCAACTCGCCGATTTCCGGGTCGTTAGCCGAAATGGCCGCCACTTCTTTGATTTTTTCGTAGCCTTTGACTTTTTGGCTTTTGGCTTTGAGTAACTTAGTGACCGCCTCCACCGCTTTATCAATACCACGTTTGAGAAACACCGGATTGGCGCCGGCATTGACGGCGCTGAAACCCTCGGCCACGATGGCTTGCGCCAAAACCACCGCCGTGGTGGTGCCGTCGCCGGCGATGTCGCCGGTTTTAGAGGCGACTTCTTTGATCAATTCGGCACCGATGTTTTCAAATTTATCTTTTAATTCAATTTCTTTGGCCACTGTCACGCCATCTTTGGTAATCGTCGGCGCGCCAAAGCCCTTATCCAAAACCACGTTTCGCCCCTTAGGGCCGAGCGTCACCTTGACCGCATTGGCGATTTTGTCCACCCCCCGTTTTAATGCTTCTCGCGCTTGTTCTTTGTATTGAATTTGCTTAGGCATATTATTCTATGACCGCGAGAATATCCTCCTCGCGGGCGATTAAATATTCTTTGTCGTCAATCTTAATTTCATTCGGGCCGTATTTGGTAAACAAAACTTTGTCGCCCTTTTTGACGTTGATTGGCATCAGTTTGCCGTTCTCGTCTTTTTTGCCCGGGCCGACGGCAATAATTTTGCCCTGCTCGGGCCGTTCTTTGTCAATCGTTTCCGGCAGGATTATCCCGCCTTTCTTTTTTTCCTCGCGCAAGGGTTCGATCAGGACCCGGTCGCCCAGGGGATGAATTTTCATAAATCAGCTTATTAGCTGATTAGCTTCCTAGCTTCTTAGGGATAAGACCTAATAAGCTAAGTAGCTAAAAAGCTGGGCAGCTAGTTTTGGCATTCTCCCATCGAGAGTGCTAATGCAATATATATTATCTGAATCCGAAAGCGAGTCAAGCCCCGGTAAGTTCGTTTAACTTCGCTTGATATTTTTCTAAAATTACCGGTTCTGGCGAATCCGGGTGAAAAGCCAGCTGTTCATCGTCGTAAACCACATGGCCCACCGGATGGCTCGTTAGCGGATTACGGGTGATGCGGCGAATCTGGTAGCGCTTCACCCGCCCTTCCAGCCAAGCCGGGAAAAATATTTTCAAAATCGCGCTGACTGCACGCGCGAAACGACTGAGCCGGATAGTAATGGCGGGGTCATAGCCCACTTGCCAGGGATGATAAAGAAAATCGCCGATCCAAGGATTTTTTTTCTGAAACTCGGCGAACAGCCCCGGATCGCACACCAATAATGGCTTGAGGTTGAGATAGGTCTGGGCGTTATAAATGCTGTGGAAAGGGATAGTCAGCGAAGCATCGGTAATATAGTGGTTGAGACAGATTTTGTCGGGAGCGATTTTTTGGCGGGGTTTACGGCGCAGACCAAACACCGACAAAAATCCGGTAATCAGCAACCGCGCCGTCCAGATCCGACCGTGTTTAGTAATAACCAAAACGTCCAGATCACTTAGCTCATCACAATTTCCCAACCCCAGCGAGCCGGAGGCAAAGACGGCTTCAACATACGGGACAAAAGCCAGCCAGCGGACGGCACGCCGGGCGCGAACCATTTTGCGGCGGGAGATTTTTTCTTTTTTAAGCCGGAGCGGCACCAGATATTCCCGGTCGGATAGAAAGTAATAGCCGTTGGCAGCGCTGATAATTTTTTCCAATACCAATTGGTCAAGAGCGCACCGGATGTCAATCGGGGTCGGTTTATCCGAATCATCCCCGTTAACCTTTATCAAACAGTTAAACACCTCCTCCGCTTTGAGCGGAAAATCAAGGATGTCATAATAGGCCAATGTGGCCAGAACGGCTTGGCGCATTGCCCCAAGAATAGCTCCAGTCAGAAAATTAGCAAGAAAAAACCGCCGGGGTTTTGCTAAAAAGTAAATACTTTGCTACTATTAAATTACAAACTGATGGCTGTTTTTATTCGCTTTTTAGCCAATTTATTGGGGCTCTGGCTGGCGAGCCAGCTGGTTTCTGGTTTTTTAGTCACCGGCAATTGGCGGGGGTTCTTGGTGGCGGCGGTAGTGCTGACTTTACTCAATCTTTTGGTTAAACCGATCTTAAAATTGCTGACCCTGCCCCTGCTGATCGTATCCCTTGGCCTGTTCGGCCTGGTGATAAACGCTTCACTGCTCTGGCTGGCCGACCAGTTCACCGGTTATATCGCGATTGAAAACCTACTGGCGCTGTTTTGGGCGACCGTCATAGTAACTGCCGTCAATTTGGCGGCCAATAAACTTTAAAGTGTTGACTATTATCCAAACAATTTTAGCCGTTTTATTAATCGCCGCTATTTTAATTCAGCAGCGGGGCGCCGGTTTGTCGGGCACCTTCGGCGGCGAGGGCAGCGTTTACTCCACCCGCCGCGGGATTGAGAAAATAATTTTTATTGCCACGATCGTGCTGGCAATTTTATTTTTCGGTTTCTCAATAGTGCGCATCTTGCTGTGACCAACGACAACAGTCAATTGGACAATTTTTTTATGCCCAGCCAGGGGGTGAAGAAGAAACCGCGCCGTCCGGCTAAATTAGGGCCGCGCGCCAAGAAATTCAAGCTCTGGCTCAAAAGCAAACTGGCTGTTTTTTTGCCGTCCCGGGAACAGTTCTGGCACTTGCCGAAAGTTCTGTCCGTCAGAGAGCGCTACTTGATTTTAGCGCTGGCCGCGGCGGCGGCCGGGGCGCTGGTCGCCATTCCCGTTGCCGGCTATTACCGCTTCACCACCGTTCAGCCCGACTACGGCGGCAGTTTCAACGAGGGCCTGGTCGGTACGCCCAAATATATCAATCCCCTGTTGGCGCAAACCAGCGATGTGGACCGCGACTTATCCGAACTGATTTATGCCGGCTTGCTGAAATTTGACGACCGGGGCGGCTTGACTGACGACTTGGCCAAATTCCACGAGGTTTCCGCTGACGGCCTGATTTACACCTTCAAACTGCGCGACGGCCTGAAGTGGCATGACGGCCAGCCGCTGACGGCGGATGATATCGTCTTTACCGTCCTCGCCGTTCAGAATGCGGATTACGGCAGTTTTCAGAGAATCAACTGGCAGGGGGTGGAAGTTAATAAAATTGACGAACAGACGGTGACGTTCAAATTAAAAAACAAGTACGCCCAATTTTTAAATAATGCCACGCTGGGTATTTTACCCAAGCACCTGTGGGAAAGCGTGAAGCCGGTCAGTTTCGGACTGTCGGAACTGAACCTGAAACCGATCGGTTCCGGCCCTTACCAGTTTTCAAAAATCAGACGGGATAGCGCGGGCAACATCCAGTCCTACGAATTGGCGGCCGCGGACGGTTATTATCAAGGCAAACCCTACATCAGCAAAATCATTTTCAGATTCTACGAGTCGGAGGACAAACTGATTGACGCTTTCAACCGAAGCGAGATTGACGGCCTGTCATTTATCTCGCCGCCGAAACTCAACTCGGTTCGCTGGCTGGGCAAACTCCAGATCAAAGAATTAAAACTGCCCCGTTATTTCGCCGTATTTTTCAATCAGAACCAAAGCCAACAGCTTTCCGATAAAAACGTCCGTTTGGCTTTGAATTACGCCACTGATAAAAATACCATCCTGGACAAACTGCTCGCGAACAAAGGCACGGCGGTTGATTCGCCGATGTTGTCGGGCATCATTGACCTGCCCCCGCCCCAAACCAAATACGATTACAACCCTGAAAAAGCCAAAAAAATCTTGGATGAGGCCGGTTGGAAACTGCCCGCCGCCGGCCCGGTACGCGAGAAAGCTCCGCCGCCGCCCAAAAAAGGCGGCAAATCGCCAGTGCCGGAATCTACTAAGTTGGAAATCAAACTGACCACTTCCAATTGGCCGGAACTGGTCATGGCCGCCGGCCAGCTCAAAGAACAATGGGAAAAAATCGGAGCCAAAGTGAACGTGGAGATTTTGGCCCTGCCCGAGCTCCAGCCAGCCATCAAAGACCGCGGTTACGAGTCCTTGTTATTCGGTGAAGTCCTGGGTCTAGACCCGGACCCTTTCAGTTTTTGGCACTCTTCCCAGAAGCGCGACCCGGGTTTAAACTTGGCGCTTTACGACAATAAAAACGCCGATAAACTTTTGGAAGACGCCCGGCAAACTTTGGACGACTCAATCCGTTTGAGCAAGTACGCTGATTTTCAGCAGTTGGTGATCAATGACGCGCCGGTGGTATTCCTCTACAGCCCCAGTTACCTTTACGGACAAGCTAAAAAAATCCAAGCCAACGGCGCCGCGGTCATCGCCATTCCGTCGGACCGTTTTAATGCGATTAACAAATGGTATATTGAAACGAGGCGGAGCTTTGGGGAATAGGTTACTAGAAATTATATTTGATAGATTTTACCAAACAATTTAAGGAAGGCGCCGAGGCGGCAGAAAATGTTAAGGTCGCGGGGAAATTCGATCGGGTGATTTTTTGCGGTATGGGCGGCTCAATCATACCGGCGGAGATGATTTCACTTTTGTGGCTGGAGGGATTAAATTTCTACATCCACCGGACCTTTGGTATTCCCCATTGGGCTAACAAAAAATGTTTAGTGGTTTGCACTTCCTGGTCGGGCGATACCGAGGAAACGATTTCTTCGTTTGAAGCGGCAGTCCGGGCCGGCGTCCCGGTTGCGGTTATCACTAAAGGCGGCAAACTTTTGGCGCTGGCTCAAAAGCATAAAATCCCCTATGTCGTCTTGCCCCAGGATAATGCGCCGGCTCGCTATGGCGCGGGCTATATGCTGGCGGCGCTATTGACGCTGCTAACCAACTCTGCTATACTTGACAACAATCCGGTATCTAGCTTCTCTTCTGCCGCTTTAACTCCGGGATCGGTACCCGGGCTGGCCCGCCCAAATTTTGCCAAGCAAAACTTAGGCGGGCTGGCGGCAAGGATTTCAGACAAAACTCCGCTGATTTATTCGTCTTATCGGTGGCGTTATTTAGCCAGATTTTGGAAAATCTTTTTTAATGAGGATTGTAAACTTCATTCGTTCTCAAATTACTTTCCCGAAGCGGCACACAATGAGATCGCCGGCTTCACCGCAACGAAGAGAGAAGTTTATTTTCCGATAATACTGATTGACCCCGATGAGGAAACGGCTGACCAGAGTAAGCTCAACCAACTCGCTAATTTCTTTAACCGACTGACTATTGATAGCCAAACTTTAAGCTTGGGGGGCAAAACGCGTCTGGAAAAAATACTTAACAGTTACTATTTGGCCGGCTCTACTGCCGAAGCACTGGCTGAAAAACTGGGGGTTGACCCCTTGGACAATTCAATGATAGAGGCATTCAAAAAGTCCTGAACTTGCCGAGATGGTGAAATTGGCAAACACACTAGCTTCAGGAGCTAGCGGGAGCAATCCCTTGGGAGTTCAAATCTCCCTCTCGGCACAGAAAATAGGACGAGCCAATTTATTGGCTCGTCGGGAGATTTGAAAGCCGGAGCGATGCAACACGAGCAATCGGCGAGTGTCGCCGCGAGGCGGGGTCGCGACCGCGGCGGCGGAAGCCGACGCGAGTCGTGACCAAATCTCCCTCTCGGCACAAAATTGCATGGATAATATTCTCAAAGAACTCAAAACTCATCTGACTAGTTCTTCTCGGGGCAATCCCGCCGGGCAGGGCGACGGTTCGGATTTCAACAACCAACCCGGAAAAGGCGGTCCGTCTTCCCGTTTCTCCAAAACCCCCAGGCGGCGCGTCCCCAAGTACAAAGACCGGCGGGATGATCTGCCCCGGCGGCGGCGTTTGGCGCCGATCCACGACCGGCCGGTGCGCGAAGAAACCCAGACCGCCGACGGGGCAATGAAAATCATACCATTGGGCGGTTTGGGCGAAGTCGGCCGCAATATGTGCGTGGTTGAATACAAAAGCGATATTATCGTCATTGACGCCGGTTTCGGTTTTCCGGAAGAAGACCAACCTGGCATTGATTATGTTTTGCCTAACACCGGCTATCTGGACGGAAAACAGGAACGGATTCGCGGAGTGATTATTACTCACGGGCATATGGACCACGTCGGCGGACTGCCTTATCTGATTAATCGCCTCGGCAACCCCACCATCTACACCGCCAACTTAACTCGCGGCATCATCATCAAGCGCCACGAGGAGTTTCCCCATTTGCCGCCTTTGGATATTGAAGTTATCAAAGCCGGCGACATTATCAAACTCGGCGAAATGGAAATTGAATTTTTCCATGTCAATCACAATATCCCCGACGCCACGGCTTTGGTGGTTACCTGCCCGGCCGGCCGGTTGGTGCATACCTGCGATTTTAAGTTAGACCCCACTCCGCTCAATGAACCGCCGGCCGACCTGGATTTTATCAAAACTATCGGCGACCGCGGTGTTTCAGTTTTGATGTCCGATTCCACCGGCGCTGAAAAAGAAGGTTCCACCATTTCCGAAAGCGCGGTGCAGGATAATCTGGAACAGATCTTCAAAGAAGCCAAAGGCCGGATTATCACCGCTACTTTTTCTTCCCTGCTCAACCGCATCCAGCAGTTGATCACTCTATCGGAAAAATACAATCGCAAAGTCGCTTTTGACGGTTACAGTTTGAAAAGCAACGTGGAGTTTGCCAAAGAATCGGGCCAACTGCACATCGGTAAGCACACCCAGATTCTAGTAGATCAAATTGACGACTATCCGGATGCTAATGTGACGATTATCGGCACCGGCGGCCAAGGCGAGGAGCGGGCGGTGTTGATGCGCATTGCCTCCGGCGAACATCGCCAGGTCCGCTTGAAAAAGAGTGACTCGGTAGTTTTTTCTTCTTCGGTTATTCCGGGCAACGAGCGGACCGTCCAACGGCTCAAGGATTTGCTTTATCGGATGGGCGCCCGGGTTTACCATTCCGGCTTAATGGACATCCACGCCAGCGGCCACGCCCAGCAGGAGGATTTGAAAAAGATGCTTCGCCTGGTCCGGCCGAAGTGGCTGATGCCGATTCACGGTTATTATTCAATGATGGTCAGCCATGGTTATCTCGGCCAAGCCGAAGGCCTGTCGGAAAAAAATCTGATTATTGCTGACAATGGTTCCATTATTCATATTGAAGACCCTAATCCGGCCGATCGCTCGGTCGGCGCGTGGTGGTTTGATAAGCGCACCGTTCCTTCCGACAATATTATGGTTGACGGTCTGGGCATCGGTGACATCGGCAATGTCGTTTTGCGCGACCGGCAGGTGCTGGCCGAGGACGGTATGTTCGTGATTGTTACTTTGATTGATTCCAAAACCGGCCGAGTGCGCGGCAGTCCGGATATTATTTCCCGGGGTTTCGTTTATCTCAAAGAAAACAAAGACCTCTTGATGCAGGTGCGCAAAAAAATCAGATTCATCATTGAGAAAAAAGTTACTCGGCCGATTAATTGGGTCTATCTCAAAGACGCCCTGCGCGACGAGATCGGGTTGTTTCTATTTCAGAAGACAGAGCGTAGACCAATGATATTACCGGTGGTAATTGAGGTATAATAATTTTGTATGAATAAAGTTTTCAGCGGCATCCGGCCGTCGGGAAAATTACACCTCGGGAATTATCTGGGGGCAATTAAGAATTGGATTGAGCTGCAAAATAAGCCGGATTTGGAATTGGCGGTGTATATGATTGCCGATTATCACGGCATTACTACGCCATTTGACCCCAAGACCTACGGGGTCGGCGTATTGGATGTGGCCTGCCAGTTTTTGGCGGCCGGGTTAGACCCGGAAAAGGTTTTGCTCGTCCGCCAGTCGCGCGTACCCGAACACACAGAGCTGGCGTGGATATTCAGCACTATCACTCCGGTCAGCTGGCTGGACCGTCTGCCGACCTATAAGGAAAAACTGGAAGAAAATCCCAAATATCATCATCTGGGGATTTTGGCTTATCCGGTATTGATGGCCGCCGATATTTTAATTTATAAAGCCAACGCCGTGCCGGTCGGCGATGACCAGAAAGCCCACATTGATTTGACCAATGAAATCGCTAAAAAGTTCAATCATATGTTCGGTCAGACCTTCGCGCCGGTGAAAATACTCAAGACTGAAGGCGAAAGAATCCGCTCCCTGCAAAACCCAGCTAAAAAAATGTCCAAATCTGGCGATGAAGGTATCGGGCTGATTGACTCCCCTGATGAGGTCGCCGCTAAAATCAGGAAAGCGGTGACTGACTCGGGCAGTGAAATCAAGTACGACCCGGAAAAGAAACCGGCAATTTCTAATTTGCTTACCATCTATCACCTGCTCTCCGGCCAGACATTGGAGAATTTGCAAAGCCAATATGCCGGCAAAAGCTACGTTGACTTCAAAAATGACCTTGCCGAAGTGGTAATTGAGTTTCTCAAACCCATTCGGGGAAAATACAACCAGTTACAAAACGACTTAACGCAAGTGGAGCAAATCTTGACAAAGTCAGAAGAAAAAGCCAAAGTAACCGCGGCTGATACTCTGCGCGAAGTCAAACAAAAAGCCGGGTTATTATAAAGGAGAATAAATGAATAGTGATGGCAGGATTTTTTTGCTCCTTACACTGTTGGCAGATTTAAGCCAGCATCGCGATTTCAGCGGCTGTGACATTTGCGCTCCGATAGTAGAGCGCTGCACTGACGCCGAATGCCGCTGTAGGGAACTGCTTACCTGTCCCGAGTACTGTCAAATTCGAATGTACATTGAGAACGTCCTGATCGGCCTGACGGATCAGGAGGTTGATACTGCCGCTTATCTAAAATCCCAGGGTAGCCGCAGTGAGTACCGGGCTTGGCTGGAAACACTAACCCACAGCCGCAGTCACCCGGTGGCTTTAATGATTCATTGATTTAATAGCGGCCGTCAGTCCCCCCGCCTTCTCAACAAGAAGGTTTTTTTATTCCAATAACTTCTTAATCACCGTCTGCGTCTCGGTCGGGCCGCTGACGGTTAAATACTCTACGCCGGTAGAGACGACGGCGTAATCATTGCCGCCGGGGAAAATGGCGTCGCCGACAAACAGCATATCGGCTAGCGGTATGTTTAAATATTTTCCCATCTGGCGCAGGCCGTAGGCTTTGTCGGTCCCTAGACGAGTAACATCAATAGAAGTCAGGCCAGCAACGCGGACTGTAAAATCCGGCAGATATTTTTGCACAACCTCAGCAATTTCCATCCGTTGGGCAGTTTTTTCTTTTTGCCACTGCTCCTTCAATTCCAGCGGCGCCTCCTGCCCCAGCGCGGAAAAAGTGATTTGACTGCCGCGATCCTCAATCAGCTCGCCGTAAATTTCCGGTGGATGAGAATAGTTCAATTCCTGAAAAGTTTTCTCAAAAGCGGCGAGAATTTTTTGTTTTTCTTCGGTGGAGAGGTTTCCCGCGTAAATCTGCTGCCAGGCGCCGTCGGTATAACGGTAAAAAGCCGCGCCGTCGGTTGGCAGTAAAAAAAGATTTTCCAGCAATTGTTCCGGCGCGTTGAGTTTATCCAAAAATTGAGTTCGGAATCGTTCAAACTTCCCCCCGCCGATTATTGCTATTGGCTTTTTCTCCAATAGCCGTGTTAGCAGGGCCGCCATGGCCACGGCCAAATTCTGCTTGCTCTCTGTCAGCGTGCCGTCCAAATCAAAGACAATCAATTCTTTTTCAGTCATATTTTCATTATATCACCGCCGCCCCCGTTTTACATTCTTCACTTTTCAGTTTACATTCAGATAATGCTATCCATCGGAATAGTCGGCCTGCCTAACGTTGGCAAATCAACTTTGTTTCAGGCCCTCACTAAAAAACAAGTAGGTATTTCCAATTATCCTTTCACCACGATTGATCCCAACATCGGCGTGGTTGCCGTGCCCGATGAGCGGCTGGAACTGTTGGCCAAAATGTCCAAATCCAAAAAAATCGTGCCGACGGCGGTTGAGTTTATTGACATTGCCGGACTGGTAAAAGGGGCGGCGCAGGGCGAGGGGCTGGGCAATAAGTTCTTGGCCAACATCCGCGAAGTGGATGCCATCGTTCATATTATCAGAGTTTTTGAAAATGAGAATATTGTTCATATTCACAAACGGATAGACCCCGTTGAGGATATTGAAATTATTGAGACCGAACTGGCATTGGCGGATTTGGAAAGCAAAGAAAAACGCGCCGCCCGCAAGGATACGAAGGATTTGCCACCGTTACAACTCCTAATGGATAAAAAAGTAATTTACGTCTTTAATGTCTCCGAGACACAGCTGCGCAGCCACTGGCAACCGGACGAGAGATTACTGGCTGCCATCAAAGGGGCAGATTATGTCGTACTTTCCAACACTTTTGAATTGGCGTTGTCGGAAGTGCCGCCGGAGGAACAGGCCATTCTACTAGAAGAAGTGGGATTAAAAGAAAGCGGCCTGGATGAGTTAATCCGCAAGTGCTATCACACGCTGGATTTGATTACTTTCCTCACCACCGGCGAGGACGAGACCCGCGCTTGGACGGCCAAACGCGACACGCCCATCCCCGTCGCCGCCCGGGCCATCCACACCGACTTTGAAAAACTCTTCATCCGCGCCGAAGTCATCAACTGGCAAGAACTATTATCTTGCGGTGGTTGGAGTGCCGCCCGCACCGCCGGTAAACTCAAATTAGTGGGCAGAGACTATATCGTGCAGGATGGGGACGTGGTAGAGATAAAAATCTAACACTCGCCCAGTAGCCACTTTTTCTCTCTTTGCGCTCGGCCTAAGTAAGCTACACTCGCTCCGCTAAATTTTCCGACCAAGCTTGCGGTGCCCGGAGTACCGACCGGTCTTGGTTACCGGAAAATTTAACGCTCCGCTCGCAGTTTACTAGCGGCCGCCGCAGAGTTCGAAAAAGTGGCTACTGGGCTCGCTTAGTTATTCTAAATTCTTCCACGAAAAAAGCCTCACTAGTAAAACGCGGCGAGGGCCGCTAGGCATTTTTTCGAACTCTGCGCCGAACGAACAAAGCCGCGCAGCAAGACGGGAATGGTTGGAAAATAATAGGTCGTGAGCGAAGCTGAATAGCCCGCGCAGCGGAGGGTTACCTGTTATTTTCCATCACACCATTCCCAGTTGAGCTAGTGGTTTTGTGAGTGAGGCGTAAAGAGAGAAAAAATGCCTAGCGGACGAGCTAGATTTTTCCGCTAGACCCAAATAGTCCCAACTTTTTCTTCACCAACTCTTTCATTGCTGCTAGCGACGGGGCGAGGAATTTGTAAGGGGTGGTTTGGGTGGGCTTGTGCTGGAGTTCGGCGGCCAGGGCATCGTGGTAAGCCACGCGCAGTTCGGTGTTGATGTGGATATTGGTAATGCCACCGGCAATGGCGGCGCGGATGTCATCATCGGACAGGCCGGAAGCACCGTGTAAAACCAGTATTGTGTCCGGCACAGCGGCGGCGATTTTTTTGAGATGTTCAATGTCCAGTTTTTCTTCCTGTTCGGTAACAATGCCGTGGATATTGCCAAAAACCACCGCCAGCCGGTCTACCCCGGTGCGCGCTACAAAATCCACCGCCTGCTCCGGCTGGGTATAGTCCGCCGGACTGATTTCCACTTTTCCCTGTACTTCCGATGACCCGCGCAGGTACCCCAGCTCTCCTTCTATCATCATCTCCGGATTTTTCCCCCTGGCATATCTCACGACTTGCGATGTCGTGAGGATGTTATCTTCGTAGGACAATTTGGATGCGTCTATTAGTACTGTGTCATAGTCGGCATCAATGGCCTTCTGGGTATTCACAAAACCCTTATGATGGTCGGCATTGAGCCAGACGGCGCGACCTTTTTGTTGATAGGATTTTACCAGCGCGGCGGCCTGATCATAACCGATAAATTCCGCCTCTCCCTCGGAGGTCGCCGCCATTACCGGTGCTTCCAACCCCGCCGCCGCTTCCATAATCGCCCTTAATTGCTCCGCCGTGGAAAAATTAAAATGCCCGATCGCCCATTTCTCTTTTTTGGCGCTGGCAAAGTAATTTTTTAGATTTTTCATAATTTAATAACCCCGCCAATAATATTCTCCTCGATCAGCTGATTCATCTTACCACGCCCCAGATACTCAATAAAAATTTTGTTCCAGAGCGCTTCTTGCTGGTGGTAAAGGTATTTGCTCTCGCCTTTTTTGACTAGGGTCATGGTCAAGTCAATTAAGCTAAAACTAATAAATTCTCCGTTATTTGCAGTATTCACCCCTGTTTGTAGATTTGCGTTATTTGTGAAAAAATCCCCGACAAAATCGTAATCGGTAATGTCCGCAAAGCCGGGCAACTTACCCAAACTTTTTTGGGCTTTGTACCAGTGCTCGGCTTCGGGGTTGACATGCGGGATAAACAGCCGCGGGTCATTTGGGTCATCCTTGGCCAGGTACCTCTGTATTATCATTATTGATTGACGATTGGCGATTGGCGATTGCGTCAGCGGTACATCGCCGCGCAAGAGAGATATCAATTTCCCCGCGAAATCGGACTCGCCGCCAAATTTGCGAAAAAGCGACGAGTAAAACGGCACTTCGTTAAGGTAATGGAGCAGAAGTGTAAATACTCTCATCAGTTCGCCGTCTGTATTTATTTCAATTGGGATTATGAAAATTACGCCGAGCTCTTTGAGATGACTGACATTGTGATACTTTTTTTGCAAAAACTTTTCGGCTGTTTGGAGCCATTTTTCGTTCAAAACGATTGTCTGAACCTCTCTTTCTTCAAAATCGGCAATGGTCAAGCCGGCGTATGAGCCGATAAAGATTTTATTCATCCACTCGCCGGGTTCAATGAAACGCAAAGCGCTGTAGACCTGTTCCAAACCTTCTTTTTCCACCAGCTTGTCAACCGAACCATAGCCGAAATGACTCAAAATGTTTTGGGGCGGGTTGGCTTTTAGCATCTCAAGGGCTTTGGCTTTTTTGATAAACAGGCCCTTGCCCGGATTTTCTAATTCCAGCGCTTTGGCGACAATCGAGTTATAGTCAGCGCTGCCGATTTGAACGGATAATTTGTTTTCCAGCTTAATCAGCCAAGCGTTTAATTTTTCCCGGATTGCTTGAGGAGTGTCCTCAAGGGTAAGCCCCAGCTCGCCCAGCCGTTTACTAATCATCTGCTTATTTTCGACGGCAATATTATCAAAAACACCGGTTTTACCGGTTAAGCTATTCATCGTTTCCTCCAACCCAGAAATTATTTCCGGCTTGACTCCCAGTATTTGTGATATTTTTTCAATGCCCGACATATTTCATTTTTTAATCACTTCCACCAGTGGCCATGGTCCCCAGTCGCCTTTTTTCAAAATACCGGCTTTGGCACCGAATTGGGTGACTACCGAGGAAGCGTTGGCGGTGGCGAACTGGATGGCTTTGGCAATATCATTACTGCGGGTGTACTCGGCTACAAAGCCCGAACCAAAAGCATCCCCCGCCCCGGTGCGCTCTACTACCGGCGAGTCGGGCACGCCGGCGCTGTATTTGGTTCCGTCGGCGGTTCTGACTTTCACTCCTTCGTGCCCATTGGTCACCACCACAATGCCCTTCACTATTTGTCCCAGCACTCCTAAAATGCTATCCCAACTGGCAAATCCTATGCCGGTCAGTTGCGCGCCTTCTTCACGGTTAGTGAGATAGACGTCAACATTTTTCAAAACCGGTTCCAGTTTATCCAAACCGAGGGCCAATTCTTTGCCGCCGGGGTTGAAAGCAATTTTAGCTCCGGTTTTAACGGCGTGATTGACGGCCGCTTCCAATAAATCATAGTGCCCGCCCATTGAGTCAAGATAAAACCACCTCGCCTTGAGTTTTTCAAAGGGTATTTTGTTGACGTCAAAATGCTGGCCTTCACCTTTGTAACTCAAAATAGTTCGTTCGGCATTGGCATGGATCAGGATAATAGAATAGGCCGTGATACCATCGTCGTGCTTCTGGAAATGTTTGGTTTCCACACCCTCTTTTTTCAGCGCACGGATGATCTCTTCGCCGGCCATATCGTCGGCAATCGCACTCACACAAGCAGTAGCAAAGCCCTGCCGGGTAAAAGTCACGGCGGCATTGGTCCCGCCGCCGCCGGCAGCAAAAACAATTTTTTTAACTTCCAGTTTTGTCCCCAGCGGCAAACATTGCTCAATGCCGGTCGGCGAATCGTCGTGTCGGCGTGTTTCAAAACCACCCGTTTGAATCAGGACATCGCGCGTAGCGGAACCGATGGTGATAATGTCATACATAAGGAATATAGCCTTTTGAGATAGTTTCAAAACCTTTTTCTGCTGCAATCTCTGATTCTTGACTGCGACTGCGTCAGATTTCGTAAAATGTCCTCAATGTAGCCGCTGCTACGTTTCCGGGCATTTTACTCATCTTCCTTGTCTCGTTCAATAATCAGAGATTTCGCTACGAAAAGGGTTTTGAGACCATCTCATCGCTCATAAGCGGTCTCTAGATTTTGGATCGCTTCTTTAACGTCATGATTCTCGAAAATATAGTTTCCTACTACCAGCATCGTGGCGCCGGCTTCAATCAGCTGGGGCGCGTTTTCCGGCGTTATGCCGCCGTCAACTTTAATCGGCTTGTCGGGATAGAAATAGTGAAAATCGGAAATCTTGTCAAGCACCGATTCCATAAACTTGCCGCCGTAGAATCCCGGTTCAACGGTCATGAAATGAACGAAATCCACCAGCTCCAAGATCGGTTCAATGGCCGAGACGGGGGTGGCCGGATTGAGTGCGACGCCTACCTGCCGCTCGCCGTCGCCTTCCCGCACCGCGTCAATTACCACCCGGGGTTTGCCGGTAGCTTCAATATGGAAAATGAATTTGTCAGCCGGCGTTTCTAACCAGCGAACGATGTGATTTTCCGGTTTAGAAACCATCAGATGAACTTCGATTTTCAAACTGGTTTCGATTTCTTCCACCTCCTCGTAACCGTCCAGGGTCGTGTTCGGAACAAAAATCCCGTCAGCGATGTCCAAATGGACGCGCTTGATATACGGCTCAACGATTATAATTTTGTCCAGCAATTCTTCTTTGGTTTTAGCCAGAATTGCCGGAATAATCTCAATCAGATTAGCTTATAGTTTATGGCTTATAGCTTTAAGGTGGACCTAGAAGCTAACAGCTAAAAACTACCAACTAGTTATCAAGTTTGGCGGTATTCTGCCTTCTAACGCCTCTATAATATTTTCGGCGGCCAGTATCGCCATTTTATCGCGTGTCTCTCTCGTGGCGGAAGCAATATGGGGTGTCAGAATCACGTTTTCCAGCGTCAGTAAGCCGGGATGGATCTGCGGTTCGTTTTCAAACACATCCAGCGCCGCTCCGGCAATAGTAGCATTTTTTAGGGCAGCGGCTAAAGCCGCTTCGTCCACAATCGGCCCGCGAGAGGTGTTTATCAGGTACGCCGTTGGTTTCATCATTTTCAACCGTTCGGCGTTAATCAAGTGCCGCGTTGAGTCAAGTAAAGGCACATGAATAGAAACAAAATCAGATTGGGACAGAAGTTCATCAATATTCGCCGCAAATACCGCGCCGAACTCCTTTTCAAAGTCGCCACTAGGCTGAATGTCGGTATACAAAACTTTCATTTCAAACCCTCTGACCGCGTGATAAGCGACGCGCGAGCCGATGCGGCCGAGACCAATTACGCCCAGCGTCTTGCCGGAAACATCGGCGCCTAAAAGCAATTCCGGCCCCCAAGCGGAATATTTACCAGCACGGCTAAATCTGTCCGCTTCGGCAATTCGATGGGCAATTGCCAACATTAGCGCGAAAGTGTGCTCGGCCACGGTATTAGTCAGAACATCCGGCGTGTTGGTAACCATAATGCTTCTCTGCTTGGCCGCCGCTAAATCAATATTATCAAAACCAACGGCATAGTTAGCAATGATTTTGAGCGTCGGCAAACCGGCATCCATAATTTCCGAGTCAATTTTTTCCGTCAGCACCGACAATAACGCATCGAAGGCCCTACCTTCGCTTTGAGCTTGTCGAAGAGCAGACAAGATTTCCTCCTTTGTCGCCGCCCGCTCTCTTGCCGCTTCGTTAATGACTACCTCATAACCCTTTTGTTTCAAAAGGGTTATGCCGCTATTGGGAATCGGTCTTGTAATAAAAATTTTAGACATTGACTTTTTTATTTTACTCTAAATTCTTAATTTTACTAACCCTCCTCGCATGCCGTTCTTCTTCTGAAAACTTGGTTTCTAAAAATGTTTTGATGATTTCTTTAGCAATGTCGGCAGCCAGAAAATCTGCCGACAGACAAAGGATGTTGAGGTCCTCGTCATTAACTGCCATTTTGATTTGTTCTGGACTGGCAGCCGTGCCGGCGCGGACACCTTTGATTTTGTTGGCGGCAATGGCCACGCCGATACCCGAACCGCAGATTAATATGCCGCGAGGATAGTCACGAGGTTCAACCTCGTGGGCGAGAGCTACTTTTTGCGCTACGGCTTTGGCGAAATCCGGATAATCGTCATCTTTATTGTACTCAAAAGCTCCGCAGTCCTCATACTGATAATTCCATTCTTCAAGCCACGGCTTGAGTTTTTCTTTTAATTCATACCCGCGATGATCCGCACCAAGATAAATCATTTTTGTCTATTCAAATAATTGACCGCCGACAGCAAGGCGCAAGTCCCCATCCCGGCGGCGATGACGATTTGTTTGTGCGGGATGTCGGTAACGTCGCCGGCGGCGTACAGGCCGGGAATGTTGGTTTCGCAGTTTTTGCTGACCATTATCTGACCAAATTTATCTTTTTCCACTTCATCCGGAACAAGGCCGCTATTCGGCACCATGCCGATGTGGACAAAAATGCCATCAATCTTTAATTCCTGCTCCTTACCATTTTCACCAGTATACTTCAATCCCGTCACAAATTCACTGCCAATAATTTGCGTGGTCTTGGCATTGTAAATTACCTCCACATTTTTTTTCTGCCCCAAGTTATCAATTAAAATTTGGTCGCCTTTGAAAATTGGATTTTTGTTGATGACATATGTACGACTTGCGATGTCGTTCAGCATCAACGCTGATTCCAGGGCCGAGTTGCCGCCGCCGATCGTGGCGACGGTCTTGCCAGCAAAGATAGGACCATCGCAGACCGTACAGTAACTCACCCCTTTATTACGGAACTCTTTTTCTCCCGGCACATTAAGTTCTCGTGGATGCACGCCCGTAGTCACGATCACTGTTTTTGCCATATAATTTCCGGTTTTTGATTTAATTAAAAAATTCCCGTCTGGCTGTACTGTTATTTTTTCCACCTCCATCCCCTCCTCCGGCTCAACGCCGTAAAATTTCAAATGGTCTTTGAATTGCTGGGCCAAAGTGATGCCGTCGGTCCGGTTAACCCCCGGCCAGTTGCCGATTTCACCGGAAGTCGCCACTTCCCCACCGAAGTCCTTGGTAATTATTTTGAAATTCAAATTCCGCCGTGCGGCATAAATGCCGGCGGCAGTAGCCGCGGCCGATCCGCCAATAATAATGACATCGTAAGTTTCCATTATTTTATCTTTCAGTATATCATATTTTCATGAGAAAGTATCTGCCGATAATTATCATCGCCGCCGTCAGTTTGATTGTTCACTTCGCTTATTTCGGTCAGCCCAAGGAGACGGTTTTTGACGAGGTCCATTTCGGCAAATTCATCTCCGGATATTTCACGGGCAATTATTTTTTTGACATTCATCCGCCATTGGGCAAACTGTTGCTCTCCGGTATGGGCTGGCTGGGCGGGTTCCAGCCGGGCTTCAGCTTCACCGAGATTGGCCAGCAGTTTCCGGATAATATTTATCTTTGGCTCCGCTTTCTGCCGACGCTGGCCGGAGCTTTGCTACCGGTGGTTATTTTTTATCTGGCGCTCCAACTGGGACTGTCTCGATTGGCCGCCTTTGCCGCCGGTATGTTGGTCGCGTTGGATAATGCCTTACTGACCCAGTCGCGCTATATTCTGCTCGATTCTTTTCTGCTTTTGTTTGGATTTGCGGCTCTGCTGTTTTATACAAAATACTGGAGGTCCCATAACCTAAAACCTAAAACCTATCACCTGTTTCTGGCCGGCGTTTTGGGCGCTTTGGCCGTGTCGGTCAAATGGACCGGCGGCACATTTTTGGCAATTATCGTTTTTTTTGAAATAATCAAACTGCTTAAAAACAAGAATTTCCAAAGCGCACTAAAACCGACGATATTTTTATTAGTCATTCCTTTTGTCATCTATTTTTCCATTTTCGCTGTCCATCTCAAACTGCTGACCAAATCCGGCCCGGGCGACGCCTTTATGACGCCGACTTTTCAGAAGACGCTGGCCGGTAATCCGCAAGCCGGCAATCTTGATATTGAACCGGCTAGTTTATTTCAGAAATTTATTGAACTTAATTTACAAATGTACAGCGCCAATGCCCGCCTGACTGCCGGTCATCCTTATTCCAGTCAGTGGTATACCTGGCCGTTTATGGCTCGGCCGGTCTATTATTGGAATGAAACCTTGCCGGGCAATCAAATTAATTACACGCCCGCGCGCATTTATTTCCTCGGCAACCCAGTGGTGTGGTGGGGCTCAACGGTGGCCGTGCTCTATTTTTTACTGACTTTGATTCCGGCTTTTAGCGGCAATAGAGATAAAGAAAAACTGGCGATGGCACTGCTTGGCGCCTATTTTTTAAACCTTCTGCCATTTATCGGGATCAAACGGGCAATGTTTTTGTACCATTATTTGACGGCGTTGATATTTGCAATTCTGATTTTGGTCTATCTGGTTGACAAACTGCCGGCCCGCAAAAAAATATTTACCGGTTTGCTTCTGGCCGGTTTGGTCAGTTTCATCTATTTTGCCCCGCTCTCCTATGGCTTGCCAATCAGTGAACCGGCTTATAATGCTCGGGTTTGGTTTCCTTCCTGGCGTTAACCCCTCTTGTCTTACTGATTTTTTCAGCTATAATTAACTTTTGTTCTTTTGGAAAGGGAAGGGATGACAAAAAAAGCGAAAAAAGATAAAAACAGGAAAAATGTTGAGGGGCTGATTCATTTGCGGATCGCCGAAGCAACGGGAATGTTTACTTCTCTGGCGCGGTCGTTGTGCAACGGCCACAGCCCCAAGGCTAACGCCCGGGCGGAAAAGAGAGCCGAGCAACTGGTGAAAACTGCCCAGCATATCCTTTCTTTAATGCGGGAGAGGAGTGAGCTGGCCGTCCAAGGAAAAGAATCGCATCCTTGGGAAAAAATGGCAACACAAAAACAGCCGCAATAACCAGCAACCGCTCCGGGTAACCGGAGTTTTTTTATTAGGGTTTAACTAAGTTTTAGTAATTGCTTAATCTTTGGTCTGTCGAAGCCAATTACAATCTGGCCGTCAATAACAATCACTGGCACGCCGAACTGGTGGGTCTTGTCCAACATCTCCTGGCGCCGTTTGACGTCGGCGGCCACATCGTACTCGGTGTATTGGATATTGTTCTTGGCGAAATAATCCTTGGCCATTTTGCAATAGGCGCAAAAGGGAGTGGTGTAAATTTCTACTTTGGACATGCGGCAATTGTATCATAGGAGTCAAATCGGGCAAAATTTGGTATAATGGCGCGGTGGGTTTTTTGTTCAAATTATTGATTTTCTTAGCCGTTGTTTTCGTGGGCGGCAGTTTTTTGATTAATCAAGTGCCGAGCTTGAAAGAAAAAGCGCTGGAAATAGTCAACCCGTCAGTCAAAGAAGGCAAATTGCTCGCCCGGCTCGGGTCAAATTTTGAGAATCTGGACATATTGGTCAAAAACGCGGCCGGCGCTAAAAACCCGGCTGAAATCAAAAGCAAAATTTCCCAGAGCGAGGAGATTATAAAAAGCTCTGTGAAAATTCTGGAAGAAGCGCAAAAGATCAATCAGAAACAGCAGGAAGCGGGATTTTTACAGAAAGCCGCCAGCAAGATTATTGAAGCTTTTATTGATAAAACTCCCTTCTCCGCTGATCATCTGACGCCCGCTCAAGCCGGCACGCAAAATGCTAGTGTCAACTTGGAGGCGCTGCCGACCTGCCGGCCCTAATCAAATCAAAATCCCGCTTAGGCGGGATTTTGATTTTCAGTCGAGCAGAAGCTTAGTAGCCCCCGCCGCCGAAACCGCCGCGACCGCCGCCGAAATCTCGGCCGCCGCCACGGTTGAAACCACCGCTCCGCGGAGCGCGTGGCTCCATCGGACGGGCTTCGTTGACGACAATGTTCCTGCCGCCCATGTCCTGGCCGTTGAACATTTCAATGGCTTTTTGAGCTTCCTCATCCGTGGACATTTCCACGAAGCCGAAGCCCTTGGACCGGCCGGAGAACTTGTCGCTGATGACCGTGGCTGACTCAACATTCCCCGCAGCGGAGAACTTCTCTTTCAGCTCCTGGTCAGTCGCGCTGTAGGGCAAACTCCCTACGTATAACTTTTTACCCATTAACGTAACACTAATCTACAAATGACATACGAATGCTGCAAATAATTCGTGGCATTCGTGAAGATTTGCGGATTGGTGTTATTTTCTACTGTAGGAAAGACCTATTCCCTGATGCCTTTGGCCTTTGAGGATAAACCTACAGTACCTGGGCTCCCGAGAACACATAACCTACTTACCAGTCATTATACTCCCCTTCCCTAAAAAGTCAATGTGCTGTGCATCGGGCGAGCGCTATTTTTTGCCTTCTTTGATTTGTTCCGCAATATTGTTTGGCACCTCTTCGTAAGCGTGGAATTCCATAGTATAACTCCCCCGCCCCTCCGACAGCGAGCGCACGGTGGTGGCATAGCCGAACATTTCCGAGAGCGGTACTTTGGCGCCAATTACTTTGAGGTTGAGCGGCGAGCGGTCGCTGGTTTGCTCAATGCGTCCGCGTCGGGAATTCAAATCGCCCATCACCTCGCCCAGAAACCTTTCCGGCACGATGACCTCCACTTTCATAATCGGCTCCAGGAGCACCGGCTTGGCGCGTTTAACCGCTTCCTGGAGCGCCATGGCGGCGGCAATTTTGAAAGCGATTTCCGACGAGTCAACATCGTGATAACTGCCGTCATAAAGGGCTACTTTCAAATCCACCAGCGGGAAGCCGGCCACTACGCCTTTGTCCAGCGCTTCGCGGACGCCTTTTTCTACCGCCGGGATAAACTCGTTGGGAATAACCCCGCTTTTGATCTCATCCAAAAACTCAAAACCCTGACCCCGTTCCTCGGGTTCAACCCGTAGCCAGACATGGCCGTATTGGCCCCGGCCGCCGGACTGGCGGATGTATTTACCTTCGGCTTGGGCTTGTTCACGGATGGTTTCTTTGTAAGCTACCTGCGGTCGGCCGACATTGGCGCCAACGCTGAATTCCCGTTTCATCCGGTCAATGATAATTTCCAAGTGCAGTTCGCCCATGCCGGAGATAATCGTTTCGGCGGTTTCTTCATCGGTTTTAATTCGGAAAGTTGGGTCTTCGTCAGCCAATTTGTGCAGCGCAATGCCCATTTTTTCCTGGTCAGCTTTAGTTTTGGGCTCAATGCGCAAAGAAATAACCGGTTCCGGAAAAACAATTTTTTCCAAAATTACCGGCTGGTCGGGGTCGGATAAAGTATCGCCGGTTTTAGTACCTTTCAGTCCGACGGCGGCGGCAATGCCCCCGGCGTAAATTTCTTTGATCTCCTCGCGATCGTTGGCTTTCATCCGCAGGACACGGCCGATGCGTTCCTGCTGGTTAGTGGCACTGTTTAAGACATAGGAGCCGGCCTTGAGGACACCGGAATAGACGCGGATGAAAATCAACTGGCCGACGTAGGGGTCGGTGGCGACTTTGAAAGCCATCGCGGCTAGGGGTTCTTTCTCGTCCGGGCCGCGGCTGATTTCGGCTCCGGTTTTAGGGTCTATCCCGACAACGGCCTTTATATCAATCGGGGAGGGCAGATAGTCAATGACGGCGTCCAAGACAAACTGGACACCTTTGTTCTTAAGTGCTGACCCGGTAAATACCGGTACTAACTTGTTTTCAATCGTCGCCTTGCGCAAAATTTCTTTGAGTTTTTCCAATGGCACCGCGCGGCCTTCCAGATAGTCGTGCATCGCGGCATCGTTGTTCTCCACAATTTTTTCAATCAGTTCATGGCGGGCGGCTTCGGCGCGCTTTTTCAAGTCTTCGCTCGGGATCGGCGTTTCAATAATTTTTTCGCCGTGCCCGCCTGTAAAAGTGTAGTATTTCATTTCCAAAAGATTGACCACACCTTTGAACTTATCTTCTTCCCCGTCAGGCAGCTGCATTTTGACAGCGTTAGGTGTCAGCCGTTCCAGAATTGATTGATAGGAACGTTCAAAAGAAGCGCCCAGCCGGTCGAGTTTGTTGATAAAACAAATCCGCGGTACTTGGTATTCGTCGGCGTAGCGCCAATTGGTCTCGGATTGCGGCTCTACTCCGGCCACGCCGTCAAACACCACCACCGCGCCATCCAAGACACGCAGAGAGCGTTTCACTTCCGCGGTAAAATCAATGTGTCCGGGGGTATCAATGATATTGATGCGATGTTCGAGCTCATTCGTCGCTGGTTTCTCACCACCAGCTTCCAGCTTCCGGCTCAAGATTGGACTCCAATAGCAGGTAACGGCGGCGGCGGTAATGGTAATCCCCCGTTCGCGCTCTTGTTCCATCCAGTCGGTAACGGTCTTACCTTCGTGCACTTCGCCGATTTTGTGCGAAACGCCGGTATAAAAAAGCACCCGTTCGGTGACGGTCGTCTTGCCGGCGTCAATATGGGCAATGATGCCGATGTTACGGATTTTTTGGATTGGATAGTCCATTTTGTCCAAGAGCTAGCCCGCAGGGCGCAGTGATTGGGTAACAAAATGAGACCCCGCCCTTTCTTTGGGAACCACGTCTATTTTGGAAAATAATATTTATACAATCTTCAAAGTATAATTTCCACGGAAAGGGCGGGGTAAGCAATTGTTTCTGTGCTCGGCTACGCTTCGCTCGCCTGCGTTCAGACATTTGCTTATCTATTCCCCCAGGCGAAATGGGCAAATGCCTTGTTCGCCTCGGCCATCCGGTGAGTGTCTTGTTTCTTCTTGATGGCAATGCCGGTGTTGTTGAAAGCGTTGATCAATTCATCCGACAGTTTTTCCAGCATCGGCTTGCCCTTGACCGAGCGGGCGGCATTGATCACCCAGCGCAAAGCTAAAGTCATTCGGCGTTCGCCTTTGACTTCAAACGGCACCTGATAGTTGGCGCCGCCGATCCGGCGGGATTTCAGTTCCAGCTGCGGTCCGGCGTTCTCGATCACCTGTTCCAGAATTTCCAAGGCCGGTTTGCCCAGTTTCTTTTCGGACACCGCCAAGGCGCCGTAGACGATTTTCTCGGCGGCGTTTTTTTTGCCGCTGGTCATCACTTTATTAACAAACTGGGTCACCAGCAGCGACTGGTATTTGCGGTCAGGTTGAGTTAAAATTTTGTGTTTGACTTTTCTGCGCATTTTTTAATAATCAAGGTTTCGGGGTTTTCGCTCCATACTTGCTCCGCCCTTGCTTGCGGTTTTCCACACCGGTCGAATCTAAACGGCCGCGGACAATATGATATTGCACTCCCGGCAGGTCTTTGACCCGGCCGCCGCGGAGCATCACCACCGAGTGTTCCTGCAGATTATGACCGACGCCGGGGATATAGGCGGTGACTTCCATACCGTTGGTCAGACGCACCCGGGCGATTTTGCGCAAAGCCGAGTTCGGTTTTTTGGGCGTAGTGGTGGTTACTTTGATTGCCACTCCCCGCTTGAACGGCGCCGGATATCTCACCGGCCGGTTCTTAAGAGTATTAAAACCAAACGACAACGCCGGCGACTTGGTTTTCGCTTTGGCTTTCCGGCGCGGTCTTTTCAGCAGTTGGTTGAAAGTCGGCATGTTTAATCGCTAATGTACAAATAATGCGAATCTATAAATATTCATAAATTGGTGTTATTCGTAAATTCGCACTCACTTTTGAATACAAAAAAAGCGTTAACTGTTTTGCTATGAGTCATCGGCGATCGCTACCCAACAATAATCCTAAACAGCAATTTAATCAAGGGGAAAATAACTGGGAACAAAAAGAACAGGAAAAAAATGAATAAGAACAGACCGTAGCGGATGATGAAAATTTTAAGGGCTTCAAAGCGCGCAGGCAGAAAAGTCAAAAGCAACCAGTGGCCGTCCAGCGGCGGAATCGGCATCAAATTGAAAATCGCCAGTGTCAGATTGAGTAAAACGATGAAAGACAACAGCTGGGGGAAAAGCGTGTCGTCCAGCGCCGTCGGCAAAAAGCGCAGAAACAAGCCGAACAGGACGGCCAGAATCAGATTGACTGCCGGACCGGCAAAAGCCACTTTGGCCGGGCCGTACTTGCGATCATTTAAGCGTAACGGGTTGTACGGCACCGGCTTGGCGTAACCGAAAACAAAACCGCCGGTGATGAAAGTGAAAAGCGGCAAAAGCACCGAACCGAACAGGTCCAGATGTTTGAAGGGGTTAAGCGTCAGTCGACCGAGGTCTTTGGCGGTGGTGTCGCCCATTGAATTAGCCGTTGCCCCGTGCGCCACTTCGTGCAGAACCACGGAAAACAAGACGACCACGATATTGAATAACACCCCCAAAAAATCAGCCATAATGTTGTCAATTTATCATCTTTTGGGTAAGATGTAAATCTATGACCAGATGCCCGACCTGCGGCAAAAAACCGATGACCGCCAACAAACGCAAACTTTTGCGCGGCCATTACAATATCGTCAACCGCTACCGCAAGTATCCCAATCTGCAATGGGCCAAGGTTCCCGACCAATCAGTACCGGCTGGCTGGCGGCGAATGAAAATCTGTACTGATTGCATTAAGACCTTGCAAAAAAAAAGAGGCCAGATAACTAGATAATACGGCCGGGCTGTAGTGTACCGGCAACACGCGTCTTTGGGGTAGACGAAATTACGGAGTTCGACTCTCCGCAGCCCGACTAAAAAAGAATTGCCCGGAAACCTATATCTCCGGGCGGTGGCGGGGTCAGTTTACTCTGCTTTAACCAAACGGTAATTTCAGCTTTGGCCTCCTCGGGCGAAGCCGAAGCGTGAATTAAACATAAAAAGGCCGGTTGTGAATCAGAATGAAAAATTGGTTATTCGTCTTTATATAAGGTATAATCTACCCATCAATTAACCACAGGCGTATGAGAGAGAACCCCAAATTCGAAGATATAGCTGGGAAAATAGAACGAGCTTCGGACAAAGCTCCCGAACGGAAAGAGGGCGCCGTTTCATTTGCTGAAAAATGGGCATCGCCGGAGGAAGGCGCCGAGCAGCTTTACGCGCTCTGGCGCGATTACCAACGGAAGAGAAGCGATCTTGCGAAGGAATATCGCGAGAAAAGAGTGGAATCAAAAAACGAAGAGGAATCGCCCGCGGATCGGGCGCGACGCATTCGGGCGACGGTCGCGGCGGACACGAAGTTGGCGCCCCTCCGCACGGCTATCAGCTCTCGTTTTAAGGACAAGCAAGTGCGTACGACGTTCGAAGAGACTCTAGAGCGGGAACTTGCCGAAGAGGAAAAACTCGCACCCTCGTATGAAAATTACCTGCGCGAAAAACAGTTGAAAGACGGATTGGAAGAAAGGCGTCTCGAATTATATTCCGACATTTTTTCGCACCCAGAAAAAGAATCAGATGAACTTACACTCCTTGAGCTCGCCGATCTCGCAGCTCGCGTGAGAGCATCGGAGCGTTCTATGCAACGGATGGAGCGAGAAGATCCAGAACTCTCTGCCAGGCTTTCATTCGAGCGTCTCTGCACCTATCGCGAGCAACTTAAAAAAGATGGCTTCATTTGGATGCCTTCTCGGGAAAAATTATTCGATAAAATTTTGGAGCATTTGGTTATCGTGAATCAGAATCGGCCCATGCTTCTCTACGGAGAAACCGGCACTGGAAAAACGCGTCTTGCCCGCGCAATATCGCAGCGGCTCACTAAACGCGCACCCTACGAAGTTGGCGAAGAGGCCAAGACCGATATCCGGCCGCTTCTCGGGTTGAGGGCGATTGATAAAGATGGTTCATACACTATTTATGGTCCTTTGGGGCAAGCGATTACCGGAAAAAAGACCTCCCGCGACAAAGCTGCTGGACCGGGAGGAATTTTCTACATGGATGAAATGAACGGCTATCCGCCCGATGCTCTGCGGTCTTTAATCAAGCAGATTTCCGGCCGACGCGCAGGAGAAGAAATCAGTTTTGCCGCGTGGGGCGGCATCGTTGAAAAAGTCGCCCCCGGATTTGGCCTTGTCGGCTCAGCGAATCTTCCCTCAGAAAAACACCCCGACCGGGCAGAGCTTCCTGTTGAAGTCGCCCGCGAGCTCGGTTCGCTTGAAGTCGATTATCCTCCGCAATCGGCAGAAAACCCTGAACTTTACAAAATGATGCTTGCGGCGCTTATGGATCAAAACGATAGAATACGCGTGCCGAAAGACGAACTACCTCCGAAGTGGAAGGAGGTAGTGGATGCGGGAACAAATACAAAACATTACGAGGTTGATACCGATCCCAAAGCCGGCGGAACGTTATGGCGATTCGCGCAATTCGTGGCCGCGATCCAAAAAAGCTACAAAGGCGAGGAGAACGTTCTCACGGACACGCTCCGGGACGCTTCATACCTCCGCCACGCCGTGCTTGATCCTGGCCTCATCATTTCCTGGCTGCAGGAGTATAGAAAGTCCGCTATGAGATCTCACGAAAGCCTCAAAGGATTCCTCGCAACAAAAATCGCCGAATGGGGGGCACAAAAGATTTATCCGGAAGAAGACCGCAATCTCGTAAAAAAATTCCAAGAAGAGTTTCAATTGGGATAAAAACATGAAAAGAACTCCCGAAAACCCCGAACGGCCGCCCGAAACGATAGAGGATCAAAGCCCCATTCTCACCCCGTCAGAAATCGGGGCGCTTCCTCCGGATGT
>ERZ1292629.610-Hain-H43-01um-R1-610-length-39664-cov-6_pt2 | contig 28206 bp, 28 predicted proteins | sample MGYA00564399_ERZ1292629 | MGnify/ENA primary metagenome ERZ1292629 (study PRJEB36523, sample SAMEA6512636) | groundwater metagenome | collected 2019-01-08 | study: AquaDiva: Metagenomics assemblies of 32 groundwater samples
AGTCTTTCTTCCATCTCCCCATTCCAAACACCAGCTTGCATAAAATCATGAATTCCGCCAGCTACAACATCTATGGGTGAACTATCATCGCTCCATCCTGCACCAATTCTTGCCCACCTAAGTCCAGCACTTTTTGCCAGCTTCTTAACAACTCTAGTTCTTTCTCTAACTTGTTCTGATTCTTGTACTGATCTCATATTTGTATGCGTATTATATCCATCTATTTAATTTAATCAATGCACAAATACTAATTACTTAACTATTGGTGTAAAATAGAAAGGTGAAAAAGCTAATTCTATTTTTACTCATATTTACTCTTTTTTATAGCCAATTAACTAAGGTTTCTTATGCTATATATGATCCCCAAAGTAGTGCAAATAATAAATATGGAATTCATATTCTTTTTACAGATGAGATATCTGAAGCAGCTCATTTAGTTAACTCAAGTGGTGGAGAGTGGGGTTATGTAACTATTCCAATTAGGATTTCAGATAGAAATATAGAAAAGTGGCAAAGGTTTATGGATGAGTGCGCAAAGTATAAAGTTATTCCTTTAATTAGGCTTGCAACTGAAGGTGACTATTTTGTTAAAACCTCATGGGAGAAGCCAAATAAATACTCTATGATTGATTTTGCTAACTTTTTAGATTCCCTAGATTGGCCAACAAAAAATAGATATATTCTTGTTTTAAATGAACCAAATAGGGGTGATGAATGGGGTGGAATACCAAACCCAGCAGAATATGCAGATATTTTAAGTTACGCAGTTGATGTATTTAAGGCAAGAGATAGCAGGTTTTTTATTATTGGTGGTGGCCTTGATAACGATGCTCCTGATATATATCAAAAATATATTAGTCAGTTTAATTTCTTAAGAGAAGTAAACCAGGTTGTTCCAGGTATTTTTGAAAAAATTGATGGTTTATCCATTCATGCATATCCAAATCCTGGTTTTTCCTCAACTCCTGAATATTTAGGAGTAAATGGAATATATTCATTTAAGTATGAAAAGGATTTAATTAGTGAGTATACAGATAAAGATCTACCAGTTTTTATTACAGAAACTGGTTGGACAACAAAAACAACACCACAATCAACCCAAGTTGAGTATTATAAGAGAGCTTTTGCAAACGCCTGGAGTGATAAAGGTATTGTTGCTATAACTCCATTTTTACTCCATGCAGAAGGAGAGCCATTTCAACAATTTTCTTTTATAGTAGAGAATAAGAAAACAGAACTTTATCAAGGTTATCTAAAATTCCCAAAAGTTAAAGGTACTCCTCAAATTGAACCAAAAACTATTCATACTGCAGTTGAAAGCTCAGTTTTAAAAACAAAATACTTTACCCAAGAATTTACTAAAACTATTTATTCAGCAATTAATTCTCAAACAACAACATTCTTTAGGTGGCTTCTTAATATTTGAGAGCCTATGGTATAATTTGTTCTACGTTTATATATGAATAAGGATTTAACGGATGAGGTTTTCCACAGCCACACGCATGGAATCTTAAACATCACAGAAATAATAGAAAAAATTACCCAATTCTTAGAAGAAAAACCAAATGCCCAGTACTCTTTGGTAATTGGTACAGATTCTCATGAGAAAAAATCTGATGATAAAAAGATTGGTAGTACAATTAATCTTGTAACTGCAATTTTAATTCATCGAAAAGGTTTTGGTGGAAAGTACTTTTGGAGAAGAGAGGAACAGAAAAATATTCATTCATTAAGGCAAAAAATATATGCAGAAACAACTACTTCGCTAAGCTTTGCATCTATTTTTGTACCTTTATTTAAGAAAAATCTAAATGGTAAAGAACCAAACTATAATCTTGAAATTCACGTTGACGTAGGAGAATATGGAGACACTAGAAATATGATAAAAGAAGTAGTAGGAATGGTTACAGGCAGTGGTTACATTGCCAAGACAAAACCATATTCATATGCAGCTAGCTATGTTGCTGACAAACACACCTAAATTATGAAAAGCACAAAACTTGAATGGGAAGACGCAGAAGATGTAAAAGTAAAAATTAAGCAGATATTAAAAGTGCTTGATCTACCTCATATTAAAGAACAAAACATTCACTGTTATAGAACAGAAGGATCAAAATCAAGAGCATATGCAAGAATCTGGGCAATGCCTAAAATCTTTCAAAGAGCTCTAAACCTTGAGCCGCACTATGTTATTGAAGTATTGGCAAGATATTACGACAGATTAGATGAAGATGAAAAATCTAAAGTTGTAATTCATGAACTGTTACATATTCCTAATAATTTTTCAGGAGCACTTGTCCCCCATAAAACAAAAAGTAGGCACTTAGGTAAAACTGCAAACAAACTTTTTGAAATATTTAAAAACTCTGTATGATTAGCATTATCCACGGAAATGATATAGCAAGATCTCGAACCTTTTATATTGAAGAAAGGCAAAAGTATGAGAATCCAGATGTGTTTGATGGTGAAAAACTTGACTACAATACTCTATTTCAAACATTTGAAGGTAATTCACTTTTCTCTGAAAAAAGATTTGTATTTGTAGAAAATTACATTTCTAAACAAAGAGCAAATTCAAATGAGTTTAAAGAAATAGTAGAATATTTAACAAAAAATAAAGACATAGATATCACTTTCTGGGAAGACAAAGAACTAACTAAAGCTCAAATCTTAGCTTTTAAAAACCCTGTAACCAACTTATTTAATTATCCTCAAATTTTATTTACTTTCCTAGATAGCTTAAGGCCAAATAACTTAACAAGTGTAAAACTTTTTCATAGCTTAATGGAAACAATGGAAACTGAGCTTATTTTTTATATGATTGTTCGCCAATTTAGATTACTTCTCTCGCAAGTGGAAAATACAGAAAAAAATATAGATGAAGCTAAAAGACTTGCACCTTGGCAAAAATCAAAACTTAAAACTCAAGCAAATTATTTTGGTAAAGACAGATTAATAACTTTATATAAGAAGCTTTATAAAATCGATTATGAAACTAAGTATGGACTAACCAGTTTATCCTTAAATTCTACCATTGACATTTTTTTAATTGATTTATAATATAGACAAATGACAATTGAACCATCAATTTTTAAATCCTACGATATTAGAGCAGTCTACCCAACTGAGTTAGACGAAGAGGGAATAAAGCAAATAACACAAGCAATTTGTAAGGTTATCTCTCAAAAAACAGGTAAAGAAAAATTAAAAATTGTTTTAAGTAGAGATATGCGAACCTCTTCCCCATCTCTTTCAGAAGCTGTCTTGCAAACCATGCTTGATGCAGGCGTTGATGTACTAGATATTGGTATTGCATCAACCCCATCAATGTATTTTTCAGTTTTCCATTTACAAGCTGACGGTGGAGTTCAAATAAGCGCATCTCATAATCCAAAGGAATACAATGGTTTAAAAATCGTAGCAAATTCTCCACAAGGCTTAATTAAAATTGGTAAATCAACCGGCATGGAAGATGTAAAAAATCTAAGTCTTCAAAATACACCTTTAGTAAAAACTGATGGTGGAACAGTAACAAAAGTAGATAATATTGTAACGGAAGAAGTACTAAATTCAATCAAGATTGCAGGAAATTTAGAAATTAAAGAATATAAAATTGTTGCTGACGCTGCAAACTCTATGGGTGCAGTTTATTTAGATGAATTATTTAAACACGTTCCTGGAAACTTAATGAGAATGAACTTTGATCTTGATGGAACATTTCCATCACATCAACCTGATCCATTAAACTTTGATACCCTAGTTGATCTACAACAAAAAGTAAAAGATGAAAAAGCTGATATTGGTTTTGCACCTGATGGAGATGGAGATAGATTCTTTTTTATTGATGAAAATGGAGACATCGTTCCCCCATCAATTATTACATCGCTAGTTGCCAGAGAACTTTTAAAAACAAATCCAGGAGCAATGATTCTTTTTGATATTAGATATATTTTAAATCCTACTAAAGTTATCGAAGAAAATGGAGGAAAATATGACATTACAAAAGTTGGACATGCATTTATTACGGAGAAAATGCATGAAACAGGTGCTATTTTTGCAGGTGAATCATCTTCACACTTTTTCTATAAAGCAGCAGGAAATGGTGAGGCTCCAATTCCAGTTATCTTAACTGTTTTAGGAGTTATGACAAGAGAGAGTAAAAAGCTCTCTGAATTGGTTAATGAGCTAAGAAGAAGCTTTGAATCAGGTGAATTAAACTTCAAAGTTACAAACGCACCAGAAATACTTGAGCAATTAAAGCAAAAATATTCTGATGGAAACTTAAACGATATGGATGGAATTGCTATCACCTATCCAAATTGGAGATTTAGCGTTAGAACTTCAAACACCGAACCTCTACTTAGATTAAATGTTGAATCCTTAGAAAAAGAAATAACAGAGCAAAGATTTAATGAATTAAAAGAGTTTATTGGTTCTATTGCAAAATGATCGATTTAAATAATCCATTATCATTTAAAGACCTAGATCCTAAAAATGTATTTGGCTCAACAGGTATGCTTGCCGATCAAATTGAGCAAGTATGGCAAGACGCAAAAAACTTAAACTTCCCAGAAAACTACAAAGATTTTGAAAACATAATTCTCTGTGGAATGGGTGGATCAGCATATAGCGGATATATGATTCAATCAGTTTATAAAGATAAATTATCTATTCCTCTTATTTCAAATAATGACTATGATTTACCTTTATTTGCTAATAAAAAAAGCTTAATAATTCTTTCTAGTTATTCAGGCTCAACAGAAGAATCTCTAGCTTGTGCTAAAGAAGCTTTAGAAAAAGGATTAACAGTTACAGGAGTTACAAATGGAGGAAAACTAGCTGAGTTTTTCACTCAAAATAATCTACCTTTCTTACAATTTGATGCAAAAAATAATCCTTCTGGCCAACCAAGACTTGGGACTGGATATATGGCAATTGGAACGATCGCTCTTCTTACAAAACTTGGATTATTAAATGTATCCGATAGCGATATAAGCTCTGCTGTTTCTGAGCTTTTGGCAAACAAAGAAAATATTCAAAAACTAGCCATAGAGCTATCTCAAAAATTTGTAGGACACTTCCCTCTTATCATGTCATGTGGATTTTTAAATGGAAACGCACATGTATTAAGAAATCAATTTAATGAAACTTCAAAAACATTTGCAGCTTTTGAAGATATTCCAGAACTAAATCATCACTTAATGGAAGGATTTAAGTATCCTAAAGATTTAAAGATTAAAGTTCTATTTATCGATAGTCCTTTATACGATGAAAAACATAAAAAAAGAGCAATGCTAACTGAAGATGTAGTATCTAAAAACTCTATTGAAAGTGTTCACTTTACGCCACTTGGGAATTCTAAACTTTCACAAAGCCTATCAACTCTTTCTTTTGGAGGATATATTAGCTTTTATCTTGGTATTCTCTATAACGAAGATCCAAGCTTAATCCCTTGGGTTGACTACTTTAAAGAACAGCTTTCTAAATAAGCGCAAACTACTTGTAAATTTAAAGAAATAATCTCATAATAATACTGATATGTCTGCCCAACACATAGTTTGGTTTAATCAAATTGATAAGGAAGATGTTTCTCTGGTTGGCGGTAAGGGCGCAAACTTAGGTGAAATAACCAAAGCAGGCTTCAATGTTCCAGAAGGTTTTGTTTTATCCTCCCACGCATACTACGATTTTATAAGAGAAAATAATTTAGCAATAAAGATTAAACACCTTATTTCTTCAACTAACTTTGATAATCAAAGTTCCCTAAATCAAGTTTCAAAACACATTAAAGATTTAATTTTTAAAGGTAAAATGTCAAAAGAGCTAATAGATGAAATTCTCACAGCTTACCAAAAGCTTGGAGAACCACTCGTTGCCGTTAGATCATCAGCTACAGCAGAAGATTTAGCCAATGCTTCTTTTGCAGGCCAACAAGAAAGCTTTTTAAATGTTAAAGGCGACGCTGTTTTAATTGAAAAAATTAAAGAAGGATGGGCTTCTCTTTTTGGAGCAAGAGCAATTTTTTATAGACACCAACAAAAATTTGATCATGTTAAAACTGGCATTGCCCTAGTTATCCAAAAAATGATTGAGTCTGAACAGTCAGGAGTCATGTTTACAATTGATCCAATTACAAATGACAAAAATACAGTTATTATTGAAGCAGTCTTAGGCCTTGGAGAAATGATAGTACAAGGTGAAGTAAATCCAGATCATTATGAAGTAGATAAAAATGACTTAACTATTAAAAATAAGAAAATATCCCATCAAGATCATCTTCTGCAAAAATCAGGTACTTCAAATAAAAAAGTTAAGCTTTCTAAAAAAATGGCAGATAAACAAAAAATAAGCGATGCTTTAATAAAGGGACTAGCTTTAGTTGGTAGAAAAATAGAAAAACACTATTATTTCCCTCAAGACATTGAATGGGCAATTGAAAAAGGAAATATCTATATTGTACAAACAAGAGCTGTAACAACTACCCATGGAGTTAAGCAAAATGAAAAAATAGTAGAACATATCCCCACTTCAAAGCTAATACTCAAAGGGGGTCCTGCAAGTCCAGGAATCTCAAGTGGCCCAGTAAGAATAGTTCTATCGGCAAAAGAAATAGGAAAAGTAATGCCAGGAGATGTATTAGTTGCTCCTCAAACTAACCCAGACTATGTTCCTGCTATGAAAAAAGCCTCAGCAATTGTTACTGACAGTGGGGGTACTACAAGTCATGCAGCAATTATATCAAGAGAATTAGGCATTCCTGCTGTTGTGGGCACACATGAAGCAACTCATAAGCTTAAAAACGGCAATGTGATAACAGTTGATGGCACAAAAGGTGAGATTTATGACGGTGGATACGCAACTATTGGAAGCGCTAAAGTAACAGTGCAAAGTGATTTAAAAACAGCTACAAAAGTCTATGTAAACCTTGCAGAACCTGAACTAGCTGATCGAAATGCAAAAAGAAACGTAGATGGAATTGGACTATTACGCGCTGAGTTTATGATGGCTGGAATAGGTACCCATCCTAAGAAAATGATAAAGGATGGTAAAAAGCAAGAGTTTATTGAAAAACTTGCAGATGATTTAGCCAAGTTTTGCAGTGCATTCACTCCTAGGCCAGTAGTTTATAGAGCATCTGACTTTAAAACCAATGAATATAGAAACCTTGTAGGAGGAAGAGATTATGAACCCTTGGAACCTAATCCAATGCTTGGCTACAGAGGTGCATTTAGGTATATTCACGATCCAGAAGTATTTAAACTAGAGCTTGAAGCAATTCATCGTGTCAGAGAAAAGCTGGGTTATAAAAATCTTTGGCTTATGATTCCATTTGTAAGAACAGTTGATGAGTTAGTTAAGGTTAAAAAAATTATTACTGAATTTGGTCTTCACAGATCTGAAACTTTTAAGCTTTGGATGATGGTAGAAATTCCTTCAAACGTAATAATGCTTGATAAATTTATCGAAGTAGGAATTGATGGAGTCTCAATTGGCTCAAATGATTTAACCATGCTTGTTTTAGGAACTGACAGAGATAACTTTGAAGTAGCTCATGAGTTTGATGAAATGAATCCTGCAACTCTTTGGGCATTTGAACAAACAATCAGAACTGCCCATAAATATGGCGTTACCACTTCAATGTGTGGCCAGGCTGTTTCTACATACCCAGAGCTGGTTAAAAAACTAGTTGAGCTTGGAACTACAAGCGTTTCTGTTTCACCTGATGCAATTGAAAATACAAGAAAACTTGTAGCTCATTTTGAAAACGAATTATTAAATAAGAAATAATGGCTAAAATTAAACAAATTACAGCAAGAGAAATATTAAATTCTAAGGGTGAACCAACTATAGAAACATCTGTAATTCTAAATGACGGGGCAGTTGGAATTGCTTCTGTACCAAGTGGTACATCTGTTGGTAAATATGAAGCAATAGATTTAAAAGATAATGATGAAAAAAGATATGGTGGAAACGGAGTTTTAAACGCAATTACTAATATTGAAAAAATACTTACTCCTCTTTTAATTGGTATGGAAGCTTCAAATCAACAATTGGTAGATAAAAAAATGATAGAAATTGATGGTACTCCTAATAAAAGCAAAATTGGTGCAAATACAATTCTTTCTGTGTCTATTGCTGTAGCTAAAGCAGCAGCAAGAAGTGCTGTTCTTCCTTTATTTTTGTATCTTAGAGAATACGTAAAAAAAGAAAATGTACAGGTTAAAATTCCAACACCATGTTTTAATATTTTAAATGGTGGACAACACGGAAGTGGCAATATTGATTTTCAAGAGTTTTTAGTAATACCAGCAACAAGTAAAAAGTATTCTGAAAGCCTAGAGCTTGGTACACGAGTATATTTTTCTCTAAAAAAAGTTATTGAAAGCAATAATCTCTCTTCTTTGGTAGGCTTTGAGGGTGGATTTTCGCCAAAGCTCTCTTCAAATCAAGACGCATTAGTCTTAATAAAACAGGCAATTGATGATTCTAATCTTAGGCCAGGATTTGATATGTTTTTAGGTATTGATGCGGCTTCAAATAATTTTTATGATGAAAATAAGTATCAGATTAAAGATAAATCAAATGCGCTTACTTCAAAAGACTTAATATCATTTTATAAAACTATTAATGAACAATATCATCTACTTTACCTTGAAGATGGTTTAAATGAAGATGATTGGGATGGCTGGAAAGATCTCTATCAAAACATGAGTCAACAGACAATGATAGTTGGAGACGATCTTATTGCCACAAATCCATTCAGACTTTCTGAAGCTTTATCAAAAAGTGCAATTAGTGCAATCATTGTTAAACCAAACCAAATCGGAACGATTATAGAATCATTAGCTGTTTGTGAAATGGCAAAACAAGCTGGAATTAAAATAGTAGTATCGCACAGAAGCGGAGAAACAAATGATGATTTTATAGCCGACTTTGCAGTTAGCGTAAACGCTGATTATGTTAAGTTTGGTGCTCCTGTTAGAGGTGAACGAGTAGCAAAATATAATAGATTACTTGCTATTGAATCTCAATTAAAATCACTTTAAGTTAAAAAGAATTACTATCTCCCCTTTTATCCCCTTTTTATAATGGTCTAAAACATTAGAGATTGTATCCTTAATAACTTCTTCATGAAGCTTTGTTAGCTCTCTTGCTATAACAATCTCTATATCTCCAAATACACTTTGCATATCAACTAGAGATCTTTTAATTTTATATGGAGATTCAAAAATAATTACTGTTGAATTAATAGTTTTTAAATTTTCTTTTTTATTTTCTAAAAATTTAATTCTATGTCCTGGTTTTTGAGGCAAAAATCCTAAAAACAAAAATTTATCGGTCGGTAAACCAGAAGAAGTTAATGCTGGAAGAATTGAGGAAGCACCTGGAATTGAAACGACATTTATTCCTTCTTTTACGCATTCCCTGATAAACTTAAAACCTGGGTCTGAAACTGCAGGAGTTCCTGCATCAGAAACAATGGCTATGTTTTTACCTTCTTTAAGTTGAGCTACTAGATAAGGAATTTTTTGCAATTCAACTTGATCATAATATGAAAAAAGTTTATTTTGCATTTCCTTTTCTCTTCCTTTAAAGAAATGATTAATCAAAATTGAAGTTTTTCTTGTATCTTCAGAACCTATATAATCTACGCTTTCTAAAATCTCTATAGCCCTAAATGTAATGTCTTTTAAGTTACCAATTGGTGTTGCAACCACGTATAATGTTCCACTCATTGCATGATTATACCAAACAGAAGTTTTTTCTGTTATAATTTTTTGATGGAAGCATTTAGCATACTACTTCACTTCGATAAAGCACTAACCTCAATTATTAATCTTTTTGGACCATTTACCTATGTTTTATTATTTTTAATTATCTTTGCTGAAACTGGCTTAGTTGTTACACCTTTTCTTCCTGGAGATTCATTAATTTTTGCAGTAGGAACGCTTGCGGGTGGAAATTATTTAAATATATTTATTTCCTATGCAGTCTTACTTTCAGCAGCCATAATTGGAGATACAGTAAATTACTGGCTTGGACATCATTTGGGAGACAGAGTTTTCTCAAGATCAAATTCAAGAATATTTAAAAGAGAATATTTAGAAAAAACAGAAGAGTTTTATAAAAAATATGGCGGTAAAACAATAATCTTAGCTAGATTTGTACCCATTGTTAGAACATTTGCTCCATTTGTAGCAGGTGTTGGAAAAATGCACTATCGAACCTTTATTTTTTATAATGTTATTGGTGGTTTTATTTGGGTTACTAGCTTAATATTTGCGGGCTATTTCTTTGGACAAATGCCAATTATTCAAGAAAATTTTGAATATGCTGTTATTGGAATAGTCTTTATTTCTCTTCTGCCAATGATTTTTGAGTTTATTAAACACAAAATTTCTAAGGAAAAAAGCGTAGAAAAAACTTCATATAAAGAGATTCAGCAGGTATTTAAAAAAGAACATTTAAACGATTAATTAACTCCTAAAATTTCGAGGTATTAAAACTTTCTTACTAAACCCACAACTCTTCCTTGAATTGCAAGCTTACTTGGATAGATAGGAGACATTTGTGAATTTGCAGGCTTTAATACTACCTTACCGTTTTCTTTATAAAACTTCTTTAAAGTCGCAAGATTATCATCAACCATAGCAACTACAATTTCACCATTAGTTGCTTCGTTTACTTTTTCTATTACTACATAGTCCCCATCCAGTATTCCATCTTCTATCATTGAGCTTCCCTTAACCTGTAAAACGTATGCTGTGTTTTTTCCTGTAAGAAGTGACGCAGATACAAAGAATGAGGCATTAGGGTCACTGTATGGTTCTAGGGGTTGCCCTGCAGCAATATAGCCAAGAAGTGGCAGTTCAATTGCTGGCTTGCTTCCTAAAAGAGAAAATTGTACTTTTTCATCAACAATTTTTAATAATCTTGTATTGCCATCAGATTTTTGAACATAACCTTTATCAACTAAGGAACGAATAATTGTATGGACTGTTGAATTACTCTTATGTCCTGTTCCTTGGGCAATTTCATGAAGAGTTGGTGAATAACCATATTGCCTTTGAAATTGAGCTAAAAACTCTAAAACTTCTCTTTCTTTTCTATATAATACTCCAGCCATAACTTTTCTCCTTTTTTTGCCTCTGTATATTTTATACGAAAAAAACTCAAACTTTGTCAAGTAGTCTAACTGTATCTTTTTATGTTAAAATTGGTTAAATGAAGTTTAATTTAGTTTCAAATTTTAAACCTACAGGAGACCAACCTAGTGCGATTGAAAAACTGACCAAAGGTCTTTCTAATGATTCAAAACACCAAGTTCTCTTAGGTGTAACTGGTAGTGGTAAAACATTTACTATGGCAAACGTTATTCAAAAAATTCAAAAACCCACCCTTGTTATCTCTCATAATAAAACTCTTGCAGGACAGCTTTATCAAGAATTTAGAGATTTCTTTCCCAATAATGCTGTTTGTTATTTTGTTTCCTACTATGACTTTTATCAACCTGAAGCATATATTCCCTCTTCAGATACATATATAGAAAAAGAAGTTGAAATAAATGAGGAAATAGACATGCTTAGGCTTTCAGCTACAACAAATCTTTTAACCAGAAAGGACGTAATTGTAATCGCTTCTGTTTCTTGTATTTATAACCTTGGCTCACCTATTGAATACGGAAAATTTGTTATGGAATTAAAGCCAGGTGTAAAAGTTGAGCAAAGAGATATTCTACTTAGGCTCTCAGATCTTCAATATGAAAGAAACGATTATGGATTTAAAAGAGGAACTTTTAGGGTTAGAGGTGAAGATATCGATCTTTTCCCAGCATATATAGATAATGGAATAAGGATGATTATAAATAATGGTGTAATTACTAAAATACAAGAATTTGATCCATTAACAGGAGACACTACGGCTGATCTTAACACTGCGGTTATTTATCCGGCAAAACACTATATGACTGATCCCTCAACTTATAAAGATGTTTTTCCAAAAATTAAATCTGATATGGAACAAAGAGTAAAAGAATTAAAATCCCAAGGAAAACTTCTTGAAGCTCAAAGACTACAACAAAAAGTTAGCTATGACCTAGACATGATAAGGGAATTAGGATACGTAAATGGTGTTGAAAACTATTCAAGATACTTTGATGGTAGAAAACCTGGACAACCACCATTTACGCTCTTAAACTATATGGCCGAGTGTTCCGATGACTTTTTAACCATAATTGATGAATCACATATTACAGTTCCTCAAATTCGAGGAATGTACAATGGAGACAGAAGTAGAAAGCAAACATTAATAGATTATGGATTTAGGCTTCCTTCAGCCCTAGACAATAGGCCCTTAAAGTTTGAGGAGTTTATGACAAGAGTTGATAAATCTGTCTATGTAAGCGCAACTCCTGATGAATATGAGCTTTCTCTAGCTACCGAAAATGACGGTATTGTAGAACAGCTTATTAGACCAACTGGCCTTGTTGATCCAAAAGTAAGTGTAAGACCAACTAAGGGACAAATTGAAGATTTAATCTTAGAAATTGCAAAAAAAGTGGCTAAAAAACAAAGAGTCTTAGTTACCACTCTAACAAAGAAAATGTCAGAAGAACTTTCCTCATATTTACAGGAAAGAGATATAAAAGTTTCCTATCTTCATTCAGACGTAGAAACTCTAAAAAGACAAGACATATTAGATAGATTAAGGGAGGGAGAATACGATGTTTTAATTGGTATTAACCTCTTAAGAGAAGGACTAGACCTTCCAGAAGTCTCTTTAGTCGCCATATTAGACGCAGATAAAGAAGGATTTTTAAGAAGCAGAACTTCTCTTATTCAAACAATGGGAAGAGCTGCAAGAAATGTTGATAGCGAAGTAATAATGTATGCAGATAGTGTTACTAAATCAATGAAAGCTGCAATTGATGAAGTTGAAAGAAGAAGAACAGTTCAGATTGCATACAACAAAAAACACAACATTACTCCTAAATCTATTGAAAAATCTATTAGAGCAAAACTTGTTGAACATGAACAAAAACAAGAAGAAATAAATTATCTGCAAACTCTGCAGAAGAAAGATATATTACTTCCCGATGAGAAAGAAAAATTAATTAAAAAGCTAAGAAGAGAAATGCAACAAGCAGCTAAAGAATTAGATTTTGAAACAGCAACAGTCCTAAGAGACCAAATTAGAAATCTACGCAAATAATATTGACAAGTTACTTGCTAAACAGTAATATTCTTTCAATATTAATTATGGGAAGAGCACCTGAATTACCTACAATCGGAATTGGGTTTGATGAATTACCACTTGTAAGAGATGCAAAAAACTCTCGAAAAAAAGCTGTTAAGCACTTAGAAAAAATTGATAGGAAACGTCGTGAATTAATATCATATGGTAATAGATTAGACAGAACAGTAATTAATTTAATAAGGGTATCAAAAGCTCATAACCCAGAAAATCTAACTTTCTTACCAGACAGAGATCACATGTATGAATATAAATTTAAATTACCAGAAGATAGTCAGCCATTTCAGGTCACTGTTACAGCAACAATACTAGAACAAGGAACAAAACCACTTGACCCAGACCATTCAGACGCATGGAGGTATTCTATTACTAGACCTTATACATTAGGCCATGGGGCGCCAGCACAAGTATTTACTAAAGATGGTAATAACAATTATTTGGTATCACAACCTGGAAATGAAGTAACAGGTTCCAAATTACCCAAACCTAAAATGGTTATAAATTATGCAAACCTTATAAATGGCTTAACTCAAGGCATACAAAATGGTGCAGTAACAGTAACTTCACGTAATTAATAAATCTTTTACTTAGCTATCCTCTTTAAAGCTTTATCTTTTTCTATTGGACTAATTTTTGCTTTTCTAACTGCAGTTTGTAATATTTGAATTGTTTTATCAAATGTCTCTCTATCTACTGGATATGGTGTGGCATCCTTTCCTCCATGAGCAAAACTATATCTTGCTGGGTCTTCATATGAAGGATCTGCACCATAAATAACCTCGGAGACTAATGAGAGTGCTCTCATTGTTTTTCCTCCAACACCTTGTATTGCAACAAGCTGTTCATAATTTTCTGGTTTTAATTCTGTTATTCTAGCTAAAATCTTTTCCAAATATTTGCTTTTACTAAAATCTTCTTGCTCAACTTTATGATGCTTAAATTCAACACCAGCAATACTTGCTATTGTTAATTGTTCATCTCCACTTTTTAAAGCTATGGTTTTTGAAAGCTCACTACTATGTCTTCTCAAAATCTGTATATCTTTCATTAAAGTTAAATAGCCAGAATTAGCAAGCTCCAAAGATATTTTTCTGTTTTGAAAACTTGCCTTTGAAGTTAAATTTAAGGCTTTTTTCTTAAATAATTGAGATGCTATTCCACTATGAGGTTCGTTAACAAAACTATCAAAACTATCGCTGTACCAATGGTATCTTCTTGCTGTGCTGTTTTCTGTATTCATTCCTTGCTGCACAACAGTCCATGCTCCATTTTTGCTAAAGAAAAAGGCATGATGATAAAGAGTATATCCATCATGAATTAAGGAACTGTCAACCTTTGCAGACATTTTTGAAGAATAAATAAGGCTTTTAGTCTTATCCCTACTAAAGTTTAACCTTGAACCCCATTCAAGAATTTGGTCAGGAGTTTTTCGACTAGTTGCTCCTTTCCCTCCAGCTATAAAGACGCCTAAATCTTTTTCCTGTCCTCTTATTGCTTCTTTTAGGGCTGCTGTAAGAATCGTAGTTAAACCTGAAGCATTCCAATCAAAAGCTAAAACAGTTCCTAAGGATTGAAACCACATTGGATCTGAAATTCTTTTAATATATTCATCTGGACCATATTCATCAATTAGAACTTCAGTCATTGATCTACCAAGGCTAACCATTCTTTGGAATAACCAAGGAGGACATGTTCCAGTGTCAAGAGTAAATGTTGCAAGGCCTCGTTTAATCATAGGAAAGATCGAAAAATATACAAATAACGATATAAGTTTATAATACACTTCTTAAAAAATGTGTCAACCGAAGCCTTAAATTTGAAAATACAAAGTAAAAAGTTATCTAGTTGTGGTTCTTTCTCTTTGGATTGAATCCGCCGTTCTTACGGCAAAAGAGGTTACTGCATTTAATGCAACTTTTGTGACGATTGCTGCTTCAAGTGATCTAGTTATTACTCCTACTCCAACAGACCCAGCAAAACTTAAACCATCAAGAAACATACTTGCACTAAAAGATGCACCACTTTTAGGATATTCTGAGGTAGTCGAAAGATTATCATCTATAATAAGGTCTCTAGTTAAGTTTGGGCCAACAATTTCCTCTACTCCTAGTAATACGCCCGATCCAGCTGCAACCGGAACGGAAAATCGACCACGGTATCCTTCTCGAGCTTCTTTCCAACCAGATCTAATTCCGGTAAGTCCAATGGAATCTGCAGCAGCACCAGATATGTTTCTTAAACCTTCTCCAAGTTTTGCCATAAACAAAATATAAAACTATTTCGTTTATTTGTCAAAGGTTAAGATAACTCCGATGTCAAGATCTACAGAAGAAAATTAAGGTTAACTATTTAGTGCCTCGAAGATAATAGAGCTTTGCTCTTCTGATTTTTTTCTTTGAGTGAGCTTTAACTTCTACCTTTTCAATGTTTGGGGAAATAATTGGAAATATTCTTTCAACAGCAACGTCTCCAACCAATTTTCTAACTGTAAAAGTTTTATTTTCTCCTCTTCCTTTTATTCCCATTAAAACGCCTTCAAAAATCTGAATTCTGGTTTTTTCGCCTTCAGTAACTTTTTGAAAAACTTTTATAATATCTCCAACAACAAAATCAATTTGTGAAATCATAAGTAGTATTATAGCTTAAAAAGCTTAACATCTCAATATTTATTTACTACAAGCGCTAATAAACTCTAAAAATATTGGATGAGGTGATAAAGGTCTACTTTTATACTCAGGATGTCCTTGTGTACCCATATAAAATGGGTGAACCTTTTTTGAAAGCTCAACGATTTCTACTAAGTTTTCTTTTGTGCTTCTTGCAGAAATTATCAATCCTTTTTTCTCAAAATCCTTTGCAAACTCGTTATTGAATTCATATCTATGCCTATGCCTTTCACTTGTTAAATCTTTTGATTTATCTTTAAAGCCTTTGTATTTATCATAAATTTGATAGGCAAGTGTACCTTTTTTTATTTTAGCATCCCATCCACCAAGCCTCATTGTCCCACCATATTGTTTATTTTGAACAAGTTCTTTTTGTGTTTTAATAAAATGAATTACAGGATGCTTTGTCTTTTTGTTTTCTTCAGTATTTGCATCTTTAAATCCTAAAACATCTCTTGCAAAAGCTATACAAGCAAGTTGCATTCCATAACAAAGTCCAAGATAGGGGATCTTATTTATTCTTGCAAAACTAGCTGCTGATATCATTCCCTCTGCTCCCCGCTCTCCCCAACCAATAGGCACAATAATGCCATCAATCTCTCCAATTTCTGCAAAGACTTTCTCTACGCCTTCTTTTTCAATTCTTTCGGCATCAACCCAAACTGTTTCTGTTTTTACACTCTTTTTCCAACTTGCATGGTCAATTGCATCAAAAAGAGCAGCATAGGAATCTCTGAGTTGATACTCCCCTGTTCCAAAATACTTTCCAATAATAGCAATCTTTGCTTTTTTATTAAATGTTTTTGTAGATTCTACAAAACTTTTCCAGTCCGTTAAATTTGGTTGTTTTAATTTAAGACCCAATTTTTTTAGAATTTTTGTATCTAATTCTTGAGAGTGGAGAATAAAAGGTATTTCATAAACTGAGGGGACGTCTGGACTTGAGATAATATCCTCTTTATGCATATTACAAAAAAGAGCTAGTCTGTCTTTTCTTCGTACGTCAAGTAGCTTATCTGACCTTGTTATTACAAAGTCTGGCTGGATACCCATTGAGTTTAGAGTTCGTACACTAAGTTGAGTTGGCTTTGTTTTTGGCTCTCCTAAATGACTTGGGGTTGGTACGTAGCTTACATGGATGTGAATAATATCTTCTGGTTTTTTAAGAGTCATCATGCGGGATGCTTCATAATAAAAAATGTTTTGGTACTCCCCTGCTGTTCCTCCTAATTCAATAATTACAATATCTGCATTATTTTTCTTGGCAACGTTTTCAATCCTACTTGTTATTTCATCCGTAATATATGGAATTGCTTCTACGTCTTCACCGTTATATTCAAATCTTCTTTCTCTATCAATTACTGTTTGGTAAATTCTTCCCATGGTTACAAAATTATCTTTACCCATGTCTTCATTTAGATATTTTTCATAAGTTCCAATATCCATATCTCCTTCAGTGCCATCTTCACAAAGAAATGGATCACCGTGTTCAATTGGGTTGATTGTTCCAGCATCTATATTTAGATAATTTTCAAATTTTATTGGGAAAACTCTATATCCTGCTGAACGAAGAAGTAGTGCGATGGAAGCAGCGGTGGTACCTTTTCCGATTCCGGAAATTACACCACCTGAAACAAAAATGTACTTTGTTAGTTTTCTACTGGGCACGATTTACTATATCAACTTTTATATAGAACGTCAATATGAGACTTTAATTTTAAACCTCTATCTCTATATTTTTATGACATAAAAACTTGAGCGGGATACGAGAATCGAACTCGCACCTCTACCTTGGGAAGGTAGCATACTACCACTGTACTAATCCCGCAGACTATGCAGGTTAATTATACAGCAATTTATTATCCTATTCTTATCTAGGAAGCTTAAGAACGTTTCCAGGGTGGATTATGTTTGAATTTACTATATTGTTTGCTTTTGCAATTTCAACCCATTTAAATCCATCTCCGTATGCTCTTAATGCTATATCCCAAAGATAATCTCCACTTACTACGGTATATGAAGTACCTTTTATTGAATTTGTTTGAATCACTTCATTACTTGTTGGAACTTTAACTTCTACGTTTGGTACAGTAAGCTTTGCGCCTACTTCTATTAATCCTGGATTTGTTAGCTTGTTTTCTGATGCTAAATCTACCCAGTTATATCCAGATCCGTATATTGTTTGAGCAATATTCCAAAGATCTTCTCCTTCTTTTACAGTGTAAACTTTTGGAACAATTTTCCCATTGACTACTTGTTCCTCTTGGGTTACTGAAGTTGAAGTTGTTTGTTGTGTTTGATTTGTTTTACCTTTTAAGAAAGAAAAAACTAAAATGAGAGCAACTACTACAACTACTGCTCCAAGGATTAGACTTGTGTAAGATTCTCCCCACTTAATTTGGGATAAAATGTTGTTATTTTTTGGACTTTTTACAGTCGTTTTTTTTGTTTTTGCCATGTGTTCGCCTCCTTTCAGGACAGAAGAATAACTTAGGCAGTTTGGGCGAGGCGGGATGGACGGGACTCGAACCCGCGACCTCCTCCGTGACAGGGAGGCGCTCTAACCAAACTGAGCTACCACCCCAAACTTTACCGTATCTTAACAAATATTTGAAATGTGGTCAATGCTTTGGTATCATTTTTGTGCATGTCTAATCAAGAGATTGCAAAGCTTCTAAAAAACGTTGCAACAGCCTATACAATAAAAGATGAAGGAAAGTTTAGGTTTCAAATTATTGCTTACTTAAAAGCCTCAGAAACAATTGCAGGACTAACTACTGAATTATTGGAATACTATAAAGAGGACAGGCTTGATCAACTTCCAGGAATTGGAAAAACTATTCAAGGTCATTTAATAGAGCTATTTAAAACAAAAAAAGTTAAACATTTCGATTGGGTTTTAAAAGGAATTCCTAAATCAATTTTTGTTTTAACAGAAATTCCAAGCTTTGGACCTAAAAAAGCGTTTAAATTAGTTAGTTTTTTTAAGTTAAATAACGAAAAAACTGTCATAAATGATTTAGAAAAGATCGCAAATAAAGGAAAAATTGCTTCACTTGAAAGATTTGGAGAAAAATCTCAAGCAGACATCTTACAAGCTATTTCAGAATTTAGACTTGGCAAAGGAAAAACTACCAGAATGAATCTGTCCTATGCTTTTGAAATTGCTCAAAAAATAACTGACTACTTAAAAAAAGAAGAATCAATAGAAAAAGTTGAGGCTCTAGGTAGCCTTAGAAGAAGAGCTGCAACAGTTGGCGATATTGATTTTGCCGTTTGCTCAACAAATCCTAAAAAAGCTATAGAATATTTTGTAAATTATCCTTATAAAGAAAGAATTATTGAAAAAGGTGATGTATCAGCTTCAATTTTAGTTGCAGGCGGCAAACAGATTGATCTTTTAATTCAACCGCTTGAATCATTTGGTTCGCTTCTTCAGCATTTTACAGGAAGTAAGAATCACAACGTGCACTTAAGAGAATATGCTCTTAAAAAAGGACTATCTTTATCTGAATACGGAATAAAGAATTTAAAATCAAAAGATAAGAAACTAAAAAAGTATTCTTCTGAAGTTGATTTTTACAATGCTCTTTCTCTAGATTTTATTCCTCCTGAAATACGAGAAGATCAAGGAGAAATTGAAGCAGCAATAGAAAATAGATTGCCAAAATTAATTGAACTCAAAGACTTAAAAGGAGATTTTCATATTCACTCTAGTTTTCCTATTGAGCCAAGTCATGATCTTGGTAAAAATACTATGGAAGAAATGCTTGAAAAAGCAAGACAGTTAAATTACCAATATTTAGCATTTTCAGAACATAATCCAAGCACATCAAAGCACTCAAATAAAGAAATCTATGAATTATTGCAAAAAAGGAACGAGAAAATTGAACAACTTAAATCAGTCAATAAATATGTTCGAATAATTAAGCTACTCGAAGTTGATATTTTACCAAGCGGTGATCTTGCAATCGATGATAAATGCTTAAGCTTATTAGATGGTGCAATTGTTTCTATTCACAGCGTTTTTAATATGGATAGAGAGAAAATGACACAAAGAGTATTAAAAGGTTTATCACATAAAAAAGCAAAAATATTTGCCCACCCTACAGGCAGACTTTTGGGAGAAAGAGCTGGTTACGAATTAAACTTTGAAGAGCTTTTTGAATTTTGTAAAGAAAATAATAAAGCATTAGAAATAAATAGCTGGCCCCAAAGGCTTGATCTTTTTGATACACTGATTAAACAAGCAATTGATAAAAAGATAAAACTAGCAGTTGACAGCGACAGTCACGCAGTAGTACATATGGATTTACAAAAATATGGAATATTTATGGCTAGACGTGGATGGGCTACAAAAAATGACATACTTAATACAATGACGTATAATGAAATTATCAATTGGTTTAATGATTAGGAGGTGAGATATAGATGAATATAATAATAATCGTAGCAGTAATATTAGCAATTTTGGCTTTTGTATGGTTTTTATACAACAGTATTATTGTTGCAAAATTAAGAGTAAATGAAGCACTTTCTCAAATAGACGTACAACTCAAAAGAAGAACAGACCTTATACCAAACCTCGTTGAAACAGTTAAAGGATACGCAAAACACGAGAAGCAACTTTTTGAGGATGTTACAAAAGAAAGAGCAAATTTAGTATCTGCAAGTAGCTTAGAAGAAAAAGCAAAAGCAAACAATCAATTAACAGAAACTTTTAAATCTATTTTTGCTGTGGCGGAAGCCTATCCAGCACTTAGAGCAAGTGAAAACTTTATGCAGCTTCAAGAAGAAGTTTCAGACACTGAAAACAAAATCGCCTACTCAAGACAGTTCTATAATTCCAACGTTTTGGATTACAACACAAAACTCGTTGTTTTTCCAAACGTTTTAATAGCTGGAATGTTAGGTTTTAAATCTGCAGAGTTTTTTGCAGCAACAGAAGCAGAAAAAAAAGCTGTAAAAGTAAGTTTCTAGTTTATGAACATATACTCAGCCATTTCTTCAAACAAAAATAAGACATGGGTAATCATGTTTTTATTTGTTGTTTTTGTAACAACGCTTGTCTATATCTTTAGCAAGGCAATGGGTTACGGCATTGGTCTTGCTGGTATTGCTTTGGTCATTGCTGGATTTACAAGTATTGGTAGTTATTACTATTCAGATAAGCTCGTTCTTGCCACAACTGGAGCTAAAGAAATTAAAAAGCAAGATTTCCCAAATTACTACAAAATAGTTGAAAATATGTGTATTGCTGCTGGTCTTCCTATGCCTAAAGTTTATGTAGTAAGTGATCCTTCACCTAACGCTTTTGCAACAGGCAGAGACCCAAAACACGCTGTAGTATGTGCTACAACTGGACTTTTGGAAATGCTAAATGATGCAGAACTTGAGGGCGTAGTTGCTCACGAACTATCACATGTAAAAAACTATGACATAAGACTTATGGGTGTAGTTGCAATATTAGTTGGTTTTATAGCAATTCTTTCTGATCTTTTTATTAGGGCAACCTTTTTCTCAAATAGAGACGATGATAGGGGAAATGCCATATTTATGGTTTTAGCAATTATTTTTGCAATACTCTCCCCTATTGCAGCAACACTTATCCAGCTTGCAGTTTCCAGAAAAAGAGAATATCTTGCCGATGCCTCAGGAGCGCTTCTTACAAGGTATCCTGAAGGCTTAGCATCAGCCTTAGAAAAGCTTGAGAAAGATAAAACTGCTCCGAAAGTTGCAAGTAATGCTACAGCTCATCTATATATTGAAAATCCATTCGATAATAAGAAGGTAAAAAACTTTTTTACAGGTCTTTTTAACACTCATCCTCCACTTGAAGAAAGAATTAAGATACTCCGCCAAATGTAATGAATTTTTTAATAATTTTTGTTGGAAAACTATTCTCAAGTTTTATTCGCCTATTAAATTTAGGGAACGGCTCTACTTGGCCAGGACACATTGCTTTAATACTTAACCCAAATTTTATTGAAGAAACACTTAGTAAATCTAAAGTAAAGAAAGTAGTTATTATTGGCACAAATGGAAAAACAACAACCTCAAAGCTTATAAGAACAATTTTTAAAGCAAATAAGAGTAAAAGTGTATATAACATGTCTGGAGCAAATCTATTAAATGGTATTGCCTCATCAATTATTATTTCTTCAAAATTTGATGGAGAATTAAAAAAAGACTTTGCTCTTTTTGAAATTGATGAAAACGCTTTTCCACTAGTTTCTGAAAAAATTAAACCAGATTTTGTAATCGCTCTTAATTTATTCAGAGATCAACTGGACAGATATGGAGAAATTGATCAAATTTCTTCTAACTGGAAAAGGGTAATTGATAAACTAGACGACACAGTCTTAATCTTAAACTCAGACGATCCTCAGATTGCATTCTTAGGTAAAGAGAGAAAGAAGAATGTTTGTTATTTTGGCTTAGAAGAAAAAACTTTGGAAAAAAATGTTCTCCAACATGGTGCGGACTCAATTCTTTGCCCAAAATGCAGCAGTAATCTTAACTTTTCTTCTTATTATTTCTCTCATTTAGGCCACTGGAAATGTCCTAACTGTAAATTTACTAGACCAAAACCAGATCTTTCTAAGCTTTCATATTATCCCCTAAAAGGAACTTATGCTCTATATGACATTTTAGCCGCTGTTTTATTTGCCCAAGTTGCAGGTATTAAAAAATCAGTTATTGAATCTGCCTTAAAAGAATTTAAACCAGCTTTTGGAAGACAAGAAACTCTAAACTATATGGGAAAAGAAGTACAGATCTTTCTATCTAAAAATCCAATTAGCTTTAATGAATCATTATCTACAGTAAAAAGTTTAGGTGGCAAAAACATAGTCATTGTTTTAAATGACAAAATCCCTGATGGATTAGATGTCTCCTGGATTTGGGATATAGACTTTGAAAATATATTAACAAAAGACATAAATATCATTGTTACTGGAGAGCGTATGTATGATATGGCTGTAAGACTTAAATATGCAGGTTTTTTTGCTCATGTTTCCTCTGATATGAAACTCTCGATTGATAAAATGATAGAAAATTTATCTGACAACGAAAAACTCTATATTCTGCCTAATTATTCAGCAATGCTTGAAGTAAGACAACTATTAACTGGTAAAAAAATATTATGAGCAAACAATTAACAATTGGCTGGTTGTATCCAAAGCTAATGAATATCTATGGAGATAGAGGAAACTTATTGGTTCTTCAGAAAAGATGCCAGTGGAGAGATATTGTAGTAAAAGTTGAGCTTTTAGATCTTGGTTTTGAACACTTACGACTTAAAAATTGCAACCTTATCCTAATGGGAGGAGCACAGGATAGAGAACAAGAAGCAGTAGTAGAAGATCTTTTTAAAGCAAAAGACGTACTTAATCAACTAATTGAACATAATGTCCCAGGACTTTATGTTTGCGGTGCTTACCAATTACTAGGCAATTATTACCAAGAAGCAAATGGCCAAAAGATAAAAGGATTAGGAATATTTGATCTATATACAAAAAATCCAGGTAAAGATGAAAAAAGATTAATTGGTAATGCTTGCTTTAAGCCAGATCTTTTTGATTACACGCTACTTGGTTTTGAAAATCATGGTGGAAGAACTTATCTTGAGAAAAATGTAAAGCCTTTTGGAAAAGTAATCAAAGGATTTGGTAATAATGCAAAAGATAATCTTGAAGGAGCAGTTTATAAAAATAGCTTTGGAACATATCTTCATGGACCATTACTTTCAAAAAATCCTTTATTTGCAGATTATTTAATAGAAAAAGCATTAGAAATAAAATATAAAGCTAAAATAACTCTTCAAAAATTAGATGATACATTGGAAGAAAACGAAAGAATAGAGATTGCTAAACACCTACAAATTGAAATATAATTAACATTAATGAAAGTCGATGTTTTACACATTGCAAAATTGGCAAATTTAACTTTAACAAAAGAAGAAGCTGATAAGTACGAACAGCAACTCTCCTCAATCCTTGCATATATTGATAAATTGCAAACCTTAGATACTAAGGACACAAAAGAAACCTCTCAAGTAACTGGCCTTGAAAATATAACTGCAGAGGACAATACAGAACCTTCACTTTCTCAAGAAGAAGCTTTATCTAATGCAAAAATAACACATAATGGATTATTTAAGGTGAAAGGAGTACTAACTAATGAGGAATGAAATTCAAAGCGCAATAAAAGGTTTAACTAAATTAGAAAACGTTTTACAAGAAGTTAATAATTTGTTAAATGAGATCAGAAAACAATCAACAGAAAAAAGAATAGGATATGTAGCAGGCATTATAACTTCAGATGGTAAAGAACATATGCAAAGAAATATAGATATTCTTGAGAAACATACCGAAAAAATTAAGAAGCAATATGGCTTTCCAATATTTTCAGCAGTAGATATCTTTGGAAATGGTGTATATCAAAAACTTGATGATTTTAATCAAGAGGAACGTTTAAGAGAAAAATCATTTATCGAGTTTTGGAGAAAAATATTATCTAGTGGACATGTTACAAATATTTTTATGACTCCAAGGTGGAAAGAATCAAAAGGCGCAACAGATGAACACGAAACTGCAAAAAAACTTGGGATAAAAATTCATTATATTTAAATATGAATCTTAATAACCTAACAATTAAAACAGCAAAAGAAGGTCTTTTAAATAAAGACTTTAGTGCAGTTGAGCTATTAAATGCACACTTAGACAGAATAGAAAAAGAAGATAAAGATCTAAACGCATTTATTACAGTCACAAAAGAAATTGCTTTGGAAAGCGCAAGAAAAGCTGACAAATTAATTTCAGAGGGACAAGACTTACCACTACTAGGAATTCCAATTGCCTTAAAAGATATTTTCTCAACTAAAGGAATACAAACAACTGCAGCATCTAATGTTTTAAAAGGATATATTCCCCCATACAATGCAACTGTTGTAGATAAATTAATAGATGCAGGGGCAGTAATTATTGGTAAAACAAATATGGATGCATGGGCACATGGATCAAGTGGAGAAAATTCTGACTTTGGTCCAACCAAAAACCCATGGAACAAAGAATATGTTCCTGGGGGCTCCTCAAGTGGCTCAGCTGTTGCAGTTTCCTCCCAAATGGCAATTGCCTCAACTGGTACAGATACAGGCGGATCTGTAAGGCTTCCAGCCAGTTTTACAAATACAGTAGGACTAAAACCAACATATGGAAGAGTAAGTAGATATGGAGTTATTGCTATGGCTTCTTCCTTAGATACAGTAGGTCATTTTACAAAAACAGTTGAAGACAGTGCAATATTTTTAAATGTAACTGCAGGCAAAGATGAAAAAGATGGTACAACTCCTCGAATTGATGTACCAAATTATCAAAAACACATTGGTCAGGATATAAAGGGAGTAAGAATTGGTGTTCCAAAAGAATATTTTGTAGAAGGAATGGACAAAAGAATAAAAGAAAATATTAAAAAAACAATTAAGTTTTACGAAGAAAATGGAGCTAAAATTGAAGAAATATCACTCCCTCACACTGAATACGCTATTGCTTGTTACTACATAATCCAGCCTGCAGAAGTTTCTTCAAACCTAGCTAGGTATGATGGAATTAGGTTTGCAAACTCAAGGGATACTTTTGGAGCTGAGGCAAAAAGAAGAATAATGCTTGGAACATTTACATTGTCAGTTGGATATTATGACGCATATTATAAAAAGGCATTAAAAGTAAGAACTCTTTTAATTAATGACTTTGCAAAAGCTTTTGAAAAAGTTGATGCGATAATTTCACCAGCTTCCCCTACCCCACCTTGGAAAATAGGGGAGAAGGCAAATGATCCACTAGCTATGTATTTATCTGATATTTTAACTGTTACAGCAAATATAACCGGACACCCTGCAATTAGCGTCCCAACTGGATTTATTGATGGATTACCTGTTGGCATGCAAATTATTGGCCCACATTTTAAAGAAGAGTTACTTTTCTCACTAGGTCACAAATATGAAATTAGCAATAAATGGTACGAAAAAAAACCTTATGAATCATAAAGTAATAATTGGACTAGAAGTCCATGTCGAACTTAAAACAAAACGAAAAATGTTTTGCAATTGTTCTGCTGATTATTTTGGCAAGAAACCAAATACTCATACTTGCCCAGTATGTCTTGGTCTTCCAGGAGCATTACCAGTAGTAAATAGGCAAGCAATTGAATGGTGTACTCAAATTGGCCTTGCCCTAAATTGTAATATTCCTTTATTTTCTAAATTTGATAGAAAAAACTATTTCTACCCAGATCTTTCCAAAGGCTATCAAATTTCTCAGTATGATGAGCCGTTTTGTATTAATGGAAAAATTGAAGTAAATGGAAAAATTATAAGAATAAGAAGAGTACACATGGAAGAAGATACGGGTAAACTAATGCATGAGAACGTAAATGGAGAAAGTGCTAGCCTTATTGATTTTAATAGAAGCGGAGTACCACTTGTAGAAATTGTTACAGAACCAGATTTTGATAATGCAACTGATGTAAAAGCATATCTTCAAAAACTTCAACAAATTATTCGCTACCTAAATGTTTCAGATGCAGACATGGAGAAAGGCCAAATGAGACTTGAACCAAACATTTCTATCTCATTTAATCTAAACTCAAATGATCTTCCTAAGTATAAAGTGGAGGTTAAAAATATCAACTCATTTAGTTTTGTTGAAAAAGCAATAAATTATGAGATTAAAAGACAACTTGAACTCTTAGAAGAAAATGAAACACCGCTTCAGGAAACAAGAGGTTGGGATGAAACAAAACAAAAAACTCTTTCTCAAAGAGTAAAAGAAGAAGCAAATGATTACAGGTATTTTCCAGAACCTGATATTCCTCCAATTAGATGGGACGAGTCTGAAATAGAAAAGTTAAAAAATACTCTTCCAGAACTTCCTGATGAAAAAATGCAAAGATTTATTAAAGAATTTAATTTATCAGAGTATGACGCCCAAATTCTAACAAAAGAAATTAGTCTTTCAGAATATTTTGAAGAAGCAGTAAGGGTAGCTACTAATTTAACACCTAAACAAATCGCAAATTACATAATAAATAAAAAAATAAATATTGATGAAATATTACCTACAAAATTAATTGAAGAAATACTAACTTCAAGTAAAGTTGAAGAGGTTTCAAATAAAGAGTTATTAGCAATAATTAAAGAGGTTTTAAGTAAGAATCCTAAAATTAGTGAAGATTTCAAAAAAGGAAATGAAAATGTAGTTCAATTTGCAGTTGGTCAAGTAATGTATATTTTAAGAAAGAAAATTGATACTAATATTTTAAAACAATTAATAATTGAGGAGCTAAAATGACAACAGATACTGCGGTAGAAAAAGGATCAGAGGATGCTTTTAGCCAAGAAGGAAATAAGCAAGATAGAATAAAACAACTTGGTGAATTAAGAGGCGAATATAAAAAATTAAGACCTTTTGTCAGAAGAGCAACTTTTGGATTAGAAGGAAAACCAGATATTAGAACTGCTAGAAAAGCAGGATTTATTGCAGCAAAAAGTCTCTTGGAAGAAATGCAGGGAAAATATGATATCGATCCACTAACAAGTCTACTCACTAAATCTGCTTTTCAAAAAGTACTAGAAGTAGCAAGTGAAAAATCTAAAGACTCTGGCGAACAACTAAGAGTTTTATTTATGGACTTAAACGGTTTTAAAGCTGTAAATGACCAGCTTGGACACGATGTTGGAGACGAAGCATTAAAAAGATTTGGTCAAATAGTTGCAGATAATATAAGACCTTACGACACAGCAAGCCGTGAGGGAGAATCATCAGAAACTGCGGAGGATGAACAACCAATTACAGCACCAGATAATATAGCTAGTAGGTTTGGTGGGGATGAATTTCAAATATTATTAAAGAAATCAGACAATAGAGGTGTTAGAAGTGTATTTAAAAGATTAAGATTAGCTTTAAAAAATGACCCATTTTTTCAAGGATTAGTAGAAAAAGGAATTAATGTTACTATATCTGCCGGTGCAGCTACAGTTGATCAAAATGACCCACTTAGATCACTAAAAGAAGCTGATTCAGCTATGTATCAAGCTAAAAGTATTAATCATGAAAATGATTATGTCGGTAATCAATTAATAATTGCAGACTCACAAGTTTAAAAAAATGGCAGATTTTGTACACCTACACAATCATAGTGAATACTCACTCCTAGATGGTCTTTCAAAAGCTAAAGACATGGTTTCTCGTGTCAAAGAACTTGGAATGAGTGCAATTGCCGTTACGGA
>ERZ1292629.1090-Hain-H43-01um-R1-1090-length-28200-cov-26_pt1 | contig 28200 bp, 23 predicted proteins | sample MGYA00564399_ERZ1292629 | MGnify/ENA primary metagenome ERZ1292629 (study PRJEB36523, sample SAMEA6512636) | groundwater metagenome | collected 2019-01-08 | study: AquaDiva: Metagenomics assemblies of 32 groundwater samples
TTAGGAAATTCCTAAGGGGAACCCTTAGGAAATTTTTTAAGGGTTCCCCTTAGGAATTATGCAAATCAATAATGACATCTTAGAAAAGCATTTGAACAACATCCGCGCTTTGCAGGCGCCGAGTGGTTTGTTTTTGGCTTCGCGAAAAGATGTTTCCACCGGTTATAACAAAGCTTGGCTAAGAGATAATTTTTACACTTGTCTAGCCTTTGAAGAAATAGAAGACTGGGAAACGGTTAGAAAAGTTTGGAAGGCCTTGCTCCAAATATTCGTCAAGCATAAAAATAAAATAAGCTGGGCGGTCAAAAATAAGCCTTATAATACTTACCAATATATTCATGCCAGATATAACCCCGAAACATTTGAAGAATTTTGGGAGGAGTGGGGCAATAAGCAAAATGACGCCGTCGGAGCCATTCTTTTTAAAATAGGGGATTTGGAACAGAAAGGCGTAAAGATTGTTGAGGCCGAAGAAGAAAAAGAAATTTTGCAGATACTTGTTGATTATCTTAAATCAATAGAGTACTGGCGCGATCCGGATAATGGCGTTTGGGAAGAATATGAAGAGGTACATGCTTCTTCTGTTGGGGCTTGTGTAGCCGGATTAAAAGCGGTGGCTAAACTTGGCCTTATAGAAATGCCACATCATCTAATAGAAAAAGGAGAGGAATTTTTGAAAAAACTTTTGCCGCGAGAATCAAAAAGCAAGTTTACCGACTTGGCGCTCCTGTCTCTTATTTACCCATTCAATATAGTAAATGAAAATACAGCCAGAGAAATAGTTAGGCATGTGGAATATCATCTTGAGCGCGACCGGGGAATAATCAGGTATAAAAATGACAGATATTATAATAAAAATGAAGATGAAGTAAGTGAGGAAGCAGAATGGTGTTTTGGTTTCCCGTGGCTTTCTATTATTTACGGTCAGTTTGCAAATCAGTCCCACTTCGCTGAAGCTTCGCGGGATGAGATACTCTCACAAGAGTATCTCAAAAAATCATTCAAAACAATTTATAAAGGCCAAATTCCCGAACTTTATTACTCCGACTCCGACAAACCCAATGACAACATCCCTCTCAGCTGGGCCGAGTCCATGTTTGTGATCGCATTACTAAAAGCGGGAAAATAAATTACACCACACATCCTAAAACTCAAAGGGCACCTTTGATTATTTGATTATCCACAGCCAATGGTTGACAAACTTGACAAGATTTTTTGGGGGTATATACTGGTGATTACTATTGAATGATTGAGTTGTGGCTTGTCAATGGTGAGCTGTTTATAACCAAAAACAGCTATATTTTACAAGCGGAATCCTACGATTTGACTTATAAAATAAATAATAGTTAAAGAACGAGGATATAAGAATCCCCAAGGGCTTGGGGTGTGCTTTTGTGTGTGTTTAAATAAAATTGGAAGATTGAAAAAAGGAAAGATTTAAAGATTTTTTAAAAAAAATTAAAATAAATTAAAAATGATAGAAAAAACCCTGCCTAAAAAATATTTCAGCAAATTTAAAAAACCGCTGGTGCCGATTCCCAACTTGGTCAAAGACCAGGTGGAGTCCTTCAATTGGCTGGTTGAGAAAGGCATCAAAGAAGTGTTTGACGAGTTTACCGCCATTAATGACACCTCTGGCAAAAAATTCAAGTTTGAGTTTTTGAGCTTTGAACTGGAAAAGCCGAAGCATGATGAGTATTACGCCAAAGAAAAAAAACTTTCCTACGAGGCGCCACTCAAGGTCAAAGTGCGTTTGACCAATAAAACTTTAAATACTGAAAAAGAGCAGGAGCTTTTTATGACTGATTTTCCGATAATGACTCCCCACGGCACTTTTATAATAAGTGGAGTGGAAAGAGTGATTGTGCCCCAGTTGGCCAGGTCTTTTGGAGTATTTTTCACCAAACTGGAATTGAAGGGTAAATCCCTTTTTGGAGTGAAAATCATACCGGCCCGCGGAGCTTGGATTGAAATTGAAACGGATGTGGATAAAGCTATCTATGTTCGCATTGACCGAAAAAGAAAATTTCCGGTTACTTCTCTTTTGCGAGCCTTCGGAGCCGAAACCGATTCGGATATCTTTGAGCTCTTCAAAGACAACAAGGATGCCAAGGAATATTTGGAAAAATCTCTGGCCAAAGACCACGCCAAAACAGCCGAAGAATCTTTTGTGGAAATATACCGCCGGCTGAGGGATGGCGATTTGGCCACCGCTGATAATGCCAAAGAATTTTTTAAAAACTTGTTTGATACCGACAGATACGACCTGCAAAAGGTGGGCCGATTCAGATTTAATTCCAGATTCAATTTGCCGACCAGCGGTAAAGGCTCCGACAGAAGGACTCTTAATCTTGATGACTTGCGATTGGTAATAAACCAAATTATATCTTTAAATGTTACTCCTAATTCAATAGAAGACGACATTGACCATCTCGGCAGCCGAAGAGTGAGGTATGTGGGCGAACTTTTGCAGCAGAAATTCAGGATAGGCATGGCTCAGATTAAAAGAAATATGCAGAACAGAATGTCCACAGTGGACACCGATGTAACTTTGCCGATCCAATTTATAATACCAAAACCTTTGCAGGCCAGACTAAAAGAGTTTTTCACCACCAACCAGCTTTCCCAATTTATGGGCCAAGAAAATCCTCTGGCTGAAATTGAGCATTTGCGCCAGCTTTCGGCTTTGGGGCCAGGCGGTTTGAACCGTTCTCGCGCCGGTTTTGAAGTGCGCGATGTTCATACTTCCCACTACGGCCGGCTTTGCCCCATTCATACTCCGGAAGGCCCGAACATCGGTTTGATTCTGCACTTGGCTCTTTATGCTCGCATTAACGAGTTTGGCATGATAGAAACCCCATATGTCAAAGTTAAAAATGGCAAAATCACCAGCGAAATAGAATATTTAAACGCTTTGGAGGAAGAAAAATTTACAATAGCCCATGCCGCAGTGGAGACAGATGAGAAAGGAAATATTAAAGAAGAAATGGTGGAGGTTCGCATAAACGGCAAGCCCGACTTGACATCAAAATCCAAAGTGGATTATATGGATGTGGCCACTAATCAAGCTTTTTCCATCGCCACTTCTCTGATACCGTTTTTAAATCATAATGACGCTGGTCGAGCCCTGATGGGTTCTAATATGCAAAAGCAAGCTACTCCCTGTGTTGAGCCGGAAGCCTCTCTGGTAGCCACCGGTATTGAAGGTTCGGCCATGAAAGATACCGGCAGACTGCTGATTGCTTCAAGTGATGGAGTAGTCTTAAGAGTTGATGGAAATTCCATTGAGACAATTGACAATAAAAACAGCAGGACTTTTTATAAACTTATTAATTTTGCCAAAACCAATAACGCCACCTGTTTTCATCAAAGACCTATCGTTAATATAGGAGACCATGTCAGACGCGGCGATGTTTTAGCTGATACACTGACCTCGGTGCAGGGAGAAATGGCTTTGGGCCAAAATATTTTGATTGCTTTTTTGTCCTGGTCTGGAGCAAATTATGAAGATGCCATTATTCTTTCGGAACGGCTTATCAAAGAAAATAAATTTACAACCATCCATATAGATGAAGTGGTGGTCAATGTGCGCGATACCAAACTTGGACCGGAAATCACCACTTGCGACATCCCGAATGTAGGAGAGAATAAATTAAAAAATCTGGCTGAAGACGGCGTCATTAGAATAGGGGCGGAAGTTAATCCGGGAGACATTCTAGTCGGTAAAATTACGCCAAAAGGAGAGAGCCAGCTCACTCCGGAAGAAAGACTCTTGCGTTCGCTTTTCGGAGAGAAGGCGCGCGATGTGAAAGACACTTCTAAAAGAGTGGAGGGCGGCAAAAAAGGCCGAATCATAAATGTTCAGATATTCTCCAGAGAAAAAGGCGACAAACTGGAATCAGGCATCATAAAAAGAATTCATATAGAAATAGCCCAAATTAGAAATGTTTCCGTCGGAGACAAACTGGCCGGTCGGCACGGCAATAAGGGAGTTATTTCCAAAATATTGCCGGTGGAGGATATGCCTTACGCCGCCGACGGCACGCCGATTGATATGATTCTTACCCCGCTTGGGGTGCCTTCAAGAATGAATTTGGGCCAAATATTGGAGATGCATTTGGGTTTGGCCGCCAAAACTTTGGGCTATCAGGCGATTGTGCCTCCGTTTGCGGGAGCGACTGATAAAGAAATAAAGGAAGAATTAAAAAAGGCTGGTTGGAACGAAAATGGGAAAGTGCAGCTTTATGACGGCCGAACGGGAGAGGCTTTCAAACAAGAAACCGCTATTGGCTATATGTATATACTTAAGCTTGACCATATGGTGGAAGACAAGATACATATGCGTTCTATCGGCCCTTATTCTCTCATTACTCAACAGCCTTTGGGTGGCAAAGCTCAGGGTGGCGGACAAAGATTCGGAGAAATGGAAGTCTGGGCGCTTTTGGGGCATGGCGCCGCTTACACTTTGAGGGAAATGCTCACTATAAAATCAGACGATATCATCGGCCGAAGCGCCGCCTTTGATTCCATAGTAAAGGGAGAGAGGATGAGAGGAGAAAATTTGCCGGCCGCCTTTAATGTCTTGGTCAGCAATTTGCGGGGACTGGCTTTGAATGTGGAATTATTAAAAAGTAATCCCATAAAAAATGATCAATAAAAATTCAAACTTAGCGGCAGATTTTGACATCATCAAGCTTTCTCTGGCTTCTCCGGAAGCGATTAAAAATTGGTCTTTTGGGGAGGTTACCAAGCCGGAGACCATAAATTACCGCACCCAAAGAAGCGAGCGCCATGGCCTTTTTGACGAAAAAATATTCGGCCCGGACAAGGATTATGAATGCTATTGCGGCAAATACAAAGGTATCAGATATAAGGGCATCGTCTGTGAAAAGTGCGGTGTGGAGATAACTCGCTCCATAGTGCGTAGGGAAAGAATGGGTCATATTGACCTTTCGGCGCCGGTGGCCCATATTTGGTTTCTTAAAAGCATGCCCTCGCGCATTGCTCTCCTGCTCGGCACCGCTTCCGCTGATGTGGAAAAGGTGATTTATTTTGCCGGCTACATCATTACCAAAGTATCCAATGAGGAAAAACAAACAATTTTGAGGGATTTGGACGCTGAATTCAAATCAAGGATAAAAAACATAACCGAAGAAAAAAGCAAAGAGGAATTGAAAGAGAAACTGCTCTCCAGAAAAAAAGAAATTGAAAGCATTGTGGAGGGCAAGGTTATTGATGAAGTCGTTTATCACAACTATTCCGTAAAGTACGGCACTTTCTTTGAAGCGGAAATAGGAGCTGAAGCCATCTATAATATTTTCAGAGCGATTGACCTGAATAAATTGGAAGGGAAGGTTAAAAAAGAGCTCGAGAGTTCAAAATCTATTGAATCGGCCAAGGTCGCTAAAAGACTGTCGCTCATTCAGTCAATGATAAGGTCAAACACCAGGCCGGAGTGGATGTTTTTGACTAGAATTCCTGTCATTCCGCCAGCCATGCGACCGATGGTGCCGCTGGACGGAGGCCGCTATGCCACCAGCGATGTCAATGATTTGTATAGAAGAGTTATTAATAGGAATAACAGATTAAAAAAATTAAAAGAGATAAGCGCCCCAGATGTTATTTTAAGAAATGAAAAAAGAATCCTGCAAGAAGCGGTGGATGCCCTCATAGACAATTCCATCAGGCACAATAACAGCCAGCAGGTTACCTCTCAGGCCAACAAATCCAGAGAGCTTAAATCGCTGGCCGATAATCTTAAGGGCAAGCGAGGTCTTTTCCGCCAAAATCTTTTGGGTAAAAGAGTTGATTACTCCGGCCGGTCGGTTATTGTAGTCGGTCCCGACCTTAAGCTTCATCAGTGCGGTCTGCCAAAGCATATGGCTTTGGAATTGTTCAAGCCATTTGTCATCTCAATGCTTTTGAAGCAGGAGCTGGCTTATAATGTTCGCGGCGCCAGCCGCCTGATTGACGACAAAATACCGGAAGTTTGGGCAATTTTAGAAGAAGTGATTAAAGATAAATATGTCCTGTTAAACAGAGCTCCCACTCTTCACCGACTTGGTATTCAGGCTTTTAAGCCGATTTTGATAGAAGGCAACGCCATTCAAGTGCATCCGCTGGTCTGCAACGCTTTCAATGCGGACTTTGACGGAGACCAAATGGCGGTCCATGTGCCGCTTTCTCCCGAAGCTCAGCTTGAAGCTAAGATAATTATGGCCTCAGATAGAAACATCTTGAAGCCGGGTAGCGGCGATCCGACTATTTCAAATAAGCCGCTAGATATAATACTGGGCTGTTATTGGATGACCAAAGATGTAAAAGGAGAAAAAGGGGAGGGTATGATATTTCCGAGCCCCAACAAAGCTATTACCGCCCATGATTTTGATATAGTTGATTATCGGGCAAAAATAAAAGTCTTGGGGACTAATTCTCCTAAATACGCCAAATTTAACAACGAATTGTTTGAAACCAGTGTCGGCCGGCTTTTGTTTAATTCTGTTTTGCCAAGCGATTATCCTTTCATTAATGCCGAAATAGACAATAAAAAAATGAAGGCTATCGTTGATGATTTGATCCATCATTATGGCATAGAATCAATACCCCCCATAATGGACAAGATTAAAGAATTTGGTTTTCGCTATGCGACAGTTTCCGGAATCACTTGGAGCATTGAGGATGTGACAGTGCCAAAAAATAAATACGAAATAATAGACAGGGCCAAAGTTAAAGTGGCTTTAGTCAAAGACCAGTATGATTCCGGGCTGCTTTCATATAGTGAAAAAAGATCTAAAAATATTGAAATATGGACAGCCACCAAAGATGAGGTTGAAAAAGCAATGCAGGAAGCGATGGATAAAACCGGTTCCGTTTATGACTTGGTCAAATCCGGCGCCAGAGGCTCAATGGGCCAATTAACACAAATGGCCGGTATGAAAGGATTGATTATCAATACCGCCGGAGAAACCATTGATTTTCCTATAATTTCTTCAAATAAAGAAGGGTTGACTCCAATAGAATATTTCATCACCACTCACGGCGCCAGAAAAGGTTTGACCGACACTGCTTTAAACACCGCTAAGGCCGGATATCTAACTAGAAAACTTTTTGATGTTGCCCAAGATAGCCTGGTAACCGAGGAGGATTGCGGCAGCAAAGAAGGAGTCGCACTCAGCAATATCACTTCTTCCGGCATTGAAGTCTCAATCGCTAAAATCGCCAAAGGCCGATTCTTGGCAGAAGATGCCAAGGACAAAGAAGGAAAAGTTTTATTCAAAAGAAATCATTTTCTTTCCAGAGACGATGCCGCCAAAGTGGAAGCGGCCGGCATTTCCAGTCTATTGGTCAGGTCGCCTATCACCTGTAAAACTTTGGATGGCATTTGCATTCATTGTTACGGAGTAGATTTAGGCAAAAATAAAATAGTTGAGCTTGGCGAAGCCGTTGGTACGGTAGCGGCTCAAGCCATTGGCGAGCCCGGTACTCAACTTACCATGAGAACTTTTCACGCCGGAGGCACCGCTTCGGTTGGCGGAGATATTACTTCCGGACTGCCGAGAGTAGAAGAAGTCTTTGAGAACAGATCGCCCAAAAACCCCGCCCTAATTTCAAAAGTAAGCGGCATGGTGAGTGAAATAAAGACAGATGGCAAAGATAAAATAATAATAGTCTTGCCGGAAGATGGGGAAAAAAGTAAAACTAAAACCAATGTTGAGTATTTGGCAAACTATCATCGATTAGTCTTGATTAAAGTTGGAGACAAAGTGAATAAGGGCGACCTGCTGACCGACGGCTCGATTGATTTAGATGAATTATTCAAATATGCCGGCAAAGAAAAAACTCAAAATTACATTATTCATGAAATAACGAAAATATACGAACTGCAGGGAGAACCGGTTTCCCGTAAGCATATTGAGGTCATCATCAAACAGATGTTTTCCAGAAGAAGAATAAAACATCCGGGAGAAACCAGATTTTCACAGGGAGATATTGTCTCCCAAAGCGACCTTCTTTTGGAAAATGAGATGGCTAAAAAAGCCGGTAAGGAAGAGGCTAAAGCGGAATCATTGTTATTCGGCATTACGGAGGTGTCTCTTTCCAGAAAAAGTTTCCTTTCTTCGGCTTCGTTCCAGCACACCACCAGAATGCTTATCCAAAATTCCCTGCGCGGCACCGAAGACGAACTGAAAGGATTGAAAGAAAATGTCATCATTGGCCGCCTCATTCCGGCCGGCACCGGTTTCCCGGGCAGCGAAAAATACAACCTCATTAAAGAATTGCAAAAAGAATTGGAACAAAATAATTAAAATTAGAAAAATAAAATATGAAAAACGATGCATTGTTTTGTGTCGGACAAAAGGCCTTCATTAAAAAAGATGGAAAAGTTTTGGTGTTAGGCGATCCCGTTGAGGGACTTGATTTCCCCGGAGGAAAAATTCAAGAAGACGAGGCTAAAGATAGAGATGCTTCGAGTCTAATTGAAGCTCTGAGAAGAGAAGTGCGAGAAGAAACTAATCTAGAAATTGACGTTTTTGATCCATTTCATGTTTGGTATCATGAATTTTCAAAAACTAGTCGAAATTATGGCAAGGTAGTTTATCTAGTTGCATTCAAATGCAAATATGTATCAGGTGATTTAAAACTAAGTGAAGAACATGACAAATATCAATGGGTGGACAAGAATAATTACAAAGAAGTAGACGATGGTAGCGATTTTTTTGATGTTCTTAAAAAATATTTTACTGAAAAATAAAATAATCATGAAAAGATTTTTGGAGTGGATAAAAATAAAAGAATTTCTTCATTTAAAGAAAAATCCTCCTGGTTTCAATGAACAAGAGATTTGGTGGGCAAACATTGGAGAAAATATAGGCCATGAAGAAGACGGGAAAGATGTTCGTTTTGTTAGACCATTTATTATAATTAAAAAATTTAATAAAGATCTTTTGTTTGGTATTCCATGCTCTTCTGTTTTAAAAGAAAATAAGTATTATTACAGAGTTAATGTAGAAACATCTGATTTTGAAACCGCAGCTCTTTTATCACAGGCCCGAACAATTTCTTCAAAAAGACTGGTTAGAATAATTGACAAAATTGGTAGTGGGTCTTTTGGAGAATTAAAAACAGCCCTGATTAAGGCTGTTTTTGGGTGATTGCACTCTCGCTTTCGCAAGAGCGATTGCCTCCTAATGGAGATTTGTATCAGCAGTATATCAAAATCAAAGTTATTGTCAAGTGTCAAAATGTGAATAATCAAAATGTCATCAAATACTGAACAAATAAAGGAACGGCTGAATATTGTGGATGTGGTGTCTTCGTATATAAAGGTGGAAAAAGCGGGCATAAATTTTAAGGCCAAATGTCCGTTCCATAACGAGAAGACACCGAGTTTTTTTATATCGCCCACTCGGCAAAGTTTTTACTGCTTCGGTTGCGGGGAAAAGGGGGATATTTTTTCTTTTGTTCAAAAATTTGAAGGCCTTGATTTTAAAGGAGTGTTGAAAATTTTAGCGGACAGAGCCGGCGTGGAATTAAAGAATTTTAAAAAGGACGAGAGACCGGACGAGAAAGAAAACCTTTTTGAAATTATGGAGAGGGCGACCAATTTTTTTGAAAAACAGCTGACGGAAAACAAAAACGCTTCGGAATATTTAAAAAAGAGGGGATTGACCCAAAATTCAATCAAAAAATGGCGGCTGGGCTTCTCCAAAGATGAGTGGAGAAGTTTGCATGATTATTTGGTTGAGAAGGGATTTCCCAGAGGAAATATGCTTGAAGCGGGCTTGATTAAAAAGACAGCGGAAGGAAATCGGCAGGAAAAATTTTATGATACATTCAGAAACAGAATTATGTTTCCAATTTTCGATTCCACTGACAGAATCATAGCTTTTTCCGGACGGGCCATGAAAGAAGATGATAAGACGCCGAAATATTTAAATTCGCCGGAAACAAAATTATTTTACAAATCGGAAGTATTATATGGGTTTAACATTGCCAAAAATTATATTCGCAAGTTGGATTATACTGTTTTGGTGGAAGGACAGATAGACCTTGTAATGTCTCATCAGGCCGGCGTCTTGAATACAGTAGCTTCTTCAGGCACCGCTTTGACCGAACTTCATTTAAAAAAAATGCAAAAACTTTCAAATAGAGTCATTATAGCTTATGATTCTGATTTATCGGGCGAGAAGGCTTCCAGCAGAGCGGCGGAATTGGCCCTGTCTCTGGGAATGGAAGTTAAGATTGCCTCCTTGCCCAAAGGCGAAGACCCCGCTTCGGTAGCCAAAGAAAATCCGGAAAAATGGAGAGAAGCTTTAAAAAAATCGGAGCATTTTACGGATTTTGCCTTAAACAAAACTTTAAAGAAAAATGAAGGTAGAAATTTGACCCGGGAAATTTTAAAAAGCGTATTGCCTTTGGCCAATCTCATAAGAAGCGACATAGAAAAATCCCAATTTGTAAAAAAAATAGCTTTGAAAATGAAAGTGGGGGAAGAGGCGGTTTGGGATGACTTGAAGAAGATTGGAAGATTTAAAGATTTAGATGTTGGGGGATTAGAAAAAGAAGAAAATTTTAAAGATGAAAAAGAGGCTTTGATTTTTGAAGCGGAGAGATATGGTTTAAAAATTGACATAGAGAAAACCAATGAAGATATTTTAAAAAGAATTGAACTTAGAAAGCTTAAACAAAAACTTCAAGAAACAGCTATAATGCTCGATGATAAAGATATTTCAAAAGAAAGAGAAAGAGAATTAAAAAAAGAACTTGAAGAAATACAAAAAAATATTAAAAAAAATAATTACTAAAATAAAATGGCTAAAAAAACAAAGGCGAGAAAAATCAAAAAAAATAAGAAGAGGAAATTATTGCCCAAAAAGCGCATTCTTAAAAAAACAAAAAAAGAAATAAAAAAATCGGAGTCCGATTTAAAAAAAGAAAATTTGATGGCCAAGGGCAAAGAAAGGGGTTTTATTACTTTTGATGAAATTTTAAAAGAATTTCCAACCATCGAAGATGACATTATTTTGCTTGAAGAAATATATGAAGAATGTTCGGCCGCCGGCATTGATATTCTTGAGGGTGGCAGATTATTGGAGGAAGCTTCCATAAGCAAAATCAAAGATCATTTTAAGGACGAGGCTTCTTATGATTCTATTCAAATGTATCTTAAAGAAATAGGCCAGCACGCCCTTATTTCCGGCGCCATGGAAAAAGAATTGGCCAAAAGAATACTGGATGGAGACGCAGAGGCAAAAAATATTTTGGCCAGAGCCAACCTTCGCTTGGTGGTTTCTATCGCCAAGAAATATGTCGGCCGAAGCTCTGATTTGACTTTACTTGATCTCATTCAAGAAGGAAATCTGGGTTTGTTTAAAGCCGTTGACAAATTTGATTATACTAAAGGCTACAAATTTTCCACTTATGCCACCTGGTGGATAAGGCAAGCCATCACCAGAGCGCTGGCCGACCAATCCAGAACTATCCGAGTGCCGGTCCATATGGTTGAGACCATTGCCAAATACAAACAGGTAGTGCGCCGGCTTTCTCAAGATTTAGGGCGAGATCCGTTGCCGGAAGAAATAGCGGTGGAAATGGGTTTGGAGCCGGAGAAAATTTATATGATTGAAAAAATTGACCAAGGCACTATTTCTCTGGAATCGCCGGTCGGAGATGAAGATGACAGCAAATCAACTTTAAGCGATTTTGTGGCTGATGAAAAAATTACGGCTCCAGACCAAGATTCCAACCGCCGCATCATCCGCGACCAGTTAGCTGAAATATTAGCCGACTTGCCGCCCAAAGAAAAGAAAATAATTGAGATGCGGAACGGTTTAGTTGACGGCATCTACCACACTTTGGAGGATGTGGGAAAAGAATTCGGTGTTACCCGCGAGCGCATCCGTCAAATTGAAGCCAAGGCTCTGGAAAAAATGCGCCAGCATGAAAAAATCAAGCGCCTTCAGCATTTCTTTTAAAATTTATAAATTTGGGGGCTATGATATTATTGGTTTATGGTCGCCAAAAAATTCAAAATAGAATATGCCAAATTGAATATCAAACAGAGAGAGGCGGTGGATGCTATTGAAGGGCCGGTAATGGTGGTGGCCGGGCCGGGCACCGGCAAAACCACAATACTGACATTGCGCATTGCCAATATTTTATTAAAAACAGACACGCCAGCATCAGGAATTTTGGCCCTCACTTTCACAGAATCGGGAGCCAAAGCGATGCGGGCTAAATTGCGCGAAATAATGGGAGAAAGAGCGCTTGAGGTAGCCATATACACCTTTCACGGCTTTGCCGCTTCTGTCATCGCTGAATTTGGAGACCATTTTCCCCATCTTTCCCGCTCCAAACAAATTACCGATATTGAAACAGAAAAGCTTTTGCGCGGAATTCTCAGCCAAAAGAAATTCAGCAAGCTTCACCCGATAGGCGATCCTGATTTTTATATTGCCAAAATTATAGGAGCGATAAGCGATGCCAAACAGGAAGCTTGGACGCCAGAAGTGCTTAAAAGTTTTTCCGAGGATGAAATTGAAAGAATAAAAAGTGACCCAGAAGAGGTATCGTCATGTGGCAAAAGCAAGGGCGAAATGAAAGCCGAAGCTTTAAGACGCATTGAAAAATGCGAACGCACCATTTTATTCAGCTATGTTTATGAAGCGTATGAAAATAAAAAAAGGGAAGAGAAAAAAATAGATTTTGATGATTTAATTTTTGAACTGCTAAAAACTTTGCGGGAAGACAAACTGCTTTTACAGATTCTGCAGGAAAAATTTCTTTACATACTCGTTGACGAGCATCAAGACACTAACGATGCCCAAAATTTGATTGTGCGCGTCATCGCGGATTTTTTTGATACCCCAAATTTATTCGTAGTGGGGGACGAGAAGCAGGCTATTTACCGTTTTCAAGGCGCTTCGGTGGAAAACTTTCTGAGTTTCCAAAAAATATGGGGCGGAATGAAAGTGATTTCTCTGACGGATAATTACAGGTCGCATCAGCACATTTTGGACGCTTCTCATCGGATGATTGAAAAAAATTACGGCGAAAAAGAGCACCAAAACCTGCGCTTAAAGCTCAGGTCGGGAACCAAGGAGAAAGCCCGTCCTTTGGATTTAATCCTTGCGCCAAATACAGAAACCGAAGAAGCGCATTTGGTGAAAAAACTTCATAAACTTTTAAAAAATGACAGCAAAATCGCTATTGCTATCATAGTCCGTAAAAACAGCGATGTGGCTAATATATTTTCTTTACTGGAAGAAAATGACATTCCCGCTTCGGCTGAGAGAGGAGCCAATATATTTTCGCATCCAGTCGGCGCGCTTTATTTTTCACTTTTGGAATTTTTGGCAAATCCTGGTAATATAGAGGCCTTGGCCGAGACTTTTGTTGGTGGTTTGTGGGGTTTGGATTTCCAGAATCAAGTTAAATTTATAAAACTGGTCAGGAGCGGCAATTTGGCAGAAATACAAAAACAAATTCCGGCCATTCCCAAATTGCAAAAAATAATCAGTAGTGCCGGTGTTATAGAATATTTGATTTTGGCTGCCGACTTGTCTGGATTTTCAAACATAGCGAGCAAAAGCCCCCTTTCGGCAGAAGTATGGCGCGGTATTATGGCTTTGGCTGAAGATTTGGCGCGCGCCAGTGACATTGAAAACCCGAAGTTTTTAATTGAAGAGCTGCTTGCTTATAAAAAATCCGCGGAACGCCGAGCTGTCAAAATAAATACAGGGCAAACTCAATCGCAAATTACCATTATGACCGCCCATGGCTCAAAAGGGCTGGAATTTGATTATGTTTTTCTGCCTTACGCCACCGAAGAATCTTGGATTAGGAAAAATCGCGGTTCCTATTTTGTCCTGCCTAAAGAAAAAGAAGCGGATGATGATATTCGCGACGAAAGGCGTCTTTTTTATGTAGCTTTGACCCGCGCCAAAAAACACATCTGCATAAGCTACCATCGAGAAGATAATTTGAGCAAAACTGAGACGCCGTTGCGTTTTATAGACGAACTTGACCAAAATTTAATTTATAAAACAGAGCTCGTTAAAACGACAAAAACAAACGCGCCACGAAGTTTTAAAGGCAGAGAAGAAAAACAAAATAAAGAAAAAGTGGAATATGCTAAAAGCGCGCTTTTAGAAAACGGGCTCTCAGTCACCGCCCTCAATCATTTTATGGAATGTCCTGCCAAATTTTTTTACAAAAGCATTTTAAAGCTTCCTGAAGCCCCAAGCGCCAGCTCGGAAAAGGGCAGCGCTATGCATGAAGCGTTGGCCAATGTGTGGAGATCTCGCCCCTCACCTTCGCAAGGTGAGGGGCAATCCCGCAAAGCGGGATGGGGTGGGGTCGAACAAACAATAACCACCTCCGTCCAAAATTATTTCAAAAAATCACTTTTGCCTTTGTCTGAAAAAGAAACTGTTTTAGAAGAATTGCTGGCAAACGCCCCAAAAGTAGCCACCGCCTTAAAAGATCACTTCGCCCAAAAAGGCAAAGTCTCTGTGGAAAGTTGGGTAGAAACTTTTTTTGAACATAAAAAAATAAATTTAAAATTGCACGGCAAATTGGATGCTTTAATAGAACAAGGAAACAAAATTTTAGTTTTTGATTATAAAACCCGCGAAGCTATGAGCGTAAACGCCATAAAAGGCGAAACAAAAAATTCGGACGGCAATTATTTCCGCCAACTTGTTTTTTATAAAATGCTTCTCGAAGACCCTGAGCGAAGTCGAAGGGTGGACAAAACTATTGAACCGGCTTTGGTTTTTATTAAGCCTGACTCAAAAAACCGCTGTCCAATAATTTTTTTGCCCATAAAAAAATCAGATATAGAAAAAGTTAAAAAAGAGATTGAATTTTTAATAGAAAGCGTCTGGTCCGGCAAACTGCTGACTGAGATTTGTGACAATAAGGATTGCCAGTATTGCGGATATAGAAAACTAACTCTGCAGAATTAAATCAATGGCTGATTTGACTTGGGCGTAAGGGTAAGCGCCTTCAAGGGGATAATACTGGTTGGTTTTGGTATCTACAATGACACTATATGGAGTGCCGGAAATATTCATTTCTTTGGCATTTTTTACATCAAGATTTACTCTTGGAGTAAATTCGCCACTATTTAAACAGGTGTCAAAAGAGGTGGAAGAAAGGCCAACTGCAGTAGCAATATTGGTGAGTTCTTTGGGGTCAAGATTGTTGTTTGAGGGAGTGATTTCGTAAAGTTTATTAGTGTATTCCCAAAACTTGCTGTTGCCTCCGAGATTGGCCGCGCATTCCAGCGCTTCAGCTTCTTTGGGCGCTTTGGAATGAAGCCCAACGATGGGATAGTGTCTATAAATCCAAGCAACATCTCCATTTTTGCCATATTCTTGCATTATAGAATTCATAGTGTTATGGAATGTTTTGCAAAACGGACATTCGGTATCGGAATATTCAACCACCAAAACTCTGGCCTTGGAACTACCTAAAATATGATCGTTGGCGTCAATGGGGCGGACAAGGTCGGAAATATTCTGGGATTTTAATTGCTGTTTTTGAGCAACAGTTGGATTTTCTTTTGTAATTTTGCCGTTTAAATAAATACCGCCGCCAATCAAAAGCCCCGCAATTATGATGGATATTGGCAGTGATAATTTTTCAGACATAAATGTATTGTATCATATTAAAAAGGCAAAGTGTAGTTGAGGGCAGAAGAGGTGGGAGAAGTTTCCCAGCCGGAAGTGTCTAGTTTGACTTCGTTTAGGTTGGGGCCTTCTTTAAAAATAAGTTTGCCTTCTTTAAAGGCGTATTCGTACAAGTTTTTGGTAATGCGGACATCATCAAGACAGTAGTTTTTTAATTTTTCAATCTCGCCGTTTTTCCACCAGCGGATAGCATCTAGTCCGTGGCCGCTTTTATTGACACCCAAAGTGCCTTCGGCAATTTGGTCAAGTTTCATTCTCCGGCCAGCGGATTTCTGCATTTCTTTTAAGAGGTCAATGCTTTTAATTTTAAGTAAATCTCCCGGATAATATTTGTTGAGCAATGGGATATCAAAATGGTCGCCATTAAAAGTAATGAACATATCAGCGTTTTCAACAATAGCCCAAAGCTTGTTAAATTCTTCAACTAAAAAAGCGCTGTATGAATCATTTTCATATTGATAAATTCCAACAACTGAAATGGCCAAATCAGCCGGATTGTTTGATCCGACTTCAGAAAAAATATTGGAGGTTTCTATGTCAAAAACTATTTTTTTCATCAAACATTTTTCAAGAAATTTATGATATCATCAATGTTTCCTGACTTTTCTTCTCTGGTTTCCGTATTTCTGATGGTGAATTTTTTGCTTTTTAACTCTTCAGGGCCAACCGCCATTACAAAAGGAATTTTTCTTTTGCCCAAAGATTTTAGCTGGTCTGCAAGTTTCTTGCCCGAGATGTCAACTGCCACTCTCACGCCATTTTCTCTGAAGGATTCGGCTACCCTGTAAACTTCTTCCATCCGAGTGTCTGAAGCCACGCAAATATAAAGGTCGGTAGTAGAATTTATTTTCGGCAGCAAATTGTGAGTCTCCAAAAAATCTCTGATGGTTACGTCTCCCATGCCAAAACCGATCGCCGGCATTTTTTGGCCGATAAAAGCGCCAACCAAATCGTCATACCGGCCGCCCCCGAAAAGAGAACGCGGGTTTTCTTTGTTTGTATCGTACACTTCAAAAACCACGCCGGTATAGTAATCAAAGCCGCGGGTTGTTGTTGGTGTAAAAACCAAATTAGAAACGCCTCGGTCCCGGAGTATATTGATTGTATTGTTTAAATATTTGGCAGCCGAATCTTCGGTAATCATAGTCAGTATACCCTCGCCGAAATATAACATTTCCATTAGGTTTTTTGTTTTGTTTTCTCCTATCAAGACATCAAGGGAATGCTTAAAATCACTGCTAGACATTCTATCCTTCTTATCTATCAGCCGGTAGACGAATTGCCTTCTGTCATTTTCAATCTCCAATTTGCCAAATATCGCGTCTAAAATAGTCCTGCTGTTTATTCTGATTTGGAAATCTTTTTCCTTGGCTCCAAAACTTTTCATCAAGTCCGACGCAATAGATATAATTTCAGCATCAGCAAAAGGGTCAGCGATCCCAAACATATCAATATTAAGCTGCCAATGTTCGCGCAGACGGCCCCTCTGCGGCTTCTCGTATCTGAAAAGGTTTGGAATAGAATACCATCGAATAGGAGCGGGGAGCTCTTGGATTTTAGCGGCTACCATTCTGGCCACCGTCGGCGTCATTTCCGGCCGTAGAGCCACCTCTCTACCACCCCGATCTTTAAAAGAATAAATCTGCTCATTTACAATTTCTTCGCTAGTTTTAGATTTGTAAAGCTCCAGCGGCTCCAGCAATGAGGCATTATATTCCGCGTAGCCCCAAGATTCAGCCACTTTTCTCATTACGCCAAAAATATAATTTTGAACTGCCTCTTCTTCCGGATAAAAATCCCTCACTCCTTTGTAGCTCTCGGTTGATATTTTTTTATCTCCAATTCCAAGCATCTTATTGTTATTGTAGAATTATAATAGATTTATAGGAAAATAACAATTGGTGGACCCGACCCGATTTGAACGGGCGACCTCCACATTGCAAATGTGGCGCTCTACCAACTAAGCTACGGGCCCAACCATATATTTATACCATATTTTTGTGTTAAACTACCGCTGCGGACACGGACGATTAGCTCAGCTGGTTAGAGCGTGCGATTCACATTCGCAAGGTCACTGGTTCAAATCCAGTATCGTCCACTGGGCTGTTAGTTCAGTTAGTAGAACACTCGATTCGCATTCGAGAGGTCGCCGGTGCAATTCCGACACGGTCCACCACTTCGCTTTTGTCGCAAAATTCCAAAAGCTTTGCGGTGCAAGCACAAAATTATCTCCCGTTCAGTGTCTTGGCAAGCAGATGGGAGAGAAATTCTTTGATATTGCCGCCGACCGCTTCAAGCGATTTTATAAATGAGGAGCGGTGGGTCAGTTCAGGCAAAGTATTGACTTCTAAAACAAAAAGGCCGCGTTTTGGATGAAGGATAAAATCCGAGCGCGAATAGTGCCTCAAACCTAAAGCCCCATGGATCAAAGCGGCCGCGTTTTGGATTTGCCTCTTTTCCTCGCCGGTGAAATTGCCAGGCACTATGTATCCTGACTTAAGATTTTTATATTTGGAATCATAATCAAGAAAAGAGGGTGAGGTAGTTCCTATTTCCACAGGCAAAAGAGTGTAAATATCTTCCCCTCGAAAATTGTCAATCACCCCGCAGGTGGCCTCTTTGCCGTTTATGTATTCTTCCACTATAAGCTTGGACGAGTGTTCAAATGATTTTTTTAAAGCGCTTTTTATCTGGCCGATTTTTTCTGCCAAGGAAACGCCAAGTGAAGAGCCGGAATTCAGCGGTTTGATAATAATAGGGAAGGGCAGGCTTTCATTTATTTTTTTCATCATTTCCTTTGTAATGCCATCATCGCCAGCTTTTTCAATAATTATATGATGCGGAGTTTTCAATCCATACTTTTCAAAAACATTTTTTGACATTATTTTGTTCATGCCGAGAGCAGAAGCCATTGAGTCTGATCCGGTGTAGGGAATATTGAAACGCTCAAGCATCTTCTGAACAGTGCCGTCTTCGCCATAAGTGCCATGCATGGCGTTCACTGCCACATCAATAGTTTTAAGAATTCTGTAAGGATCTTTTCTCAGCCCGCCGGTGTGCCAAGCGCCATTTTTAGAAATTAAAATATCAATTGGTTCATATTCGTCTGGCAAATTTGCCAAAATAGTTTTGCCGGTGTTTAGAGACACTTCATATTCTGGTGACGGTCCGCCGCGTAAAACTCCGACTCTTATTTTATGAGAAAATGACATAAGTTTATTTTAGCATGGTTTTGCTTCTATTATTTTCAATAAGTTTTTCCATTACGCCATAAATGTACAAATTAGCTCCTCTTGTCCCATTATAATAATCAGCCATGCCCTTAGCAATCAAACGAGGATTTTCTTTCTCATAAGCATCAAAAGTGACTTTAATAGTTGCGGTATAAGTTTTGATTTGCGTCATAAATTTTTAATTATAGTAATATTAAAATTATCCCACATATCTTTTTATGTATAAATTATTTTTGTGGATCACAGAATAATTGATCTGTTTCGGCAAAAGTGCTAGATTGTGATGGTTATGCCACAATCTTCTTTAATTTACAATCCAAATTATTTTGACGGTACAAATCTTAAACAAATGAAAGCATATGTTAAAGGTATGCCCAAGGAAGCTTTCAAAACATACAAAACAAAGGATGGCACTCTTGTTGGATTATTTCAAGGTAATAGAGGAGCAAGGCCAGATATTGATTTTGTAATAAAAATTCTTATTCCGGGACATGATAAAACACTTCGCCCACCAACACATACTTTTTGGGTTGTTGATTTGCTTCTGAAAATTCCTAAATACAGAAATGAAGTGCACGAAATTGTTGATTATTACATAAATTATTATGAACATACAACTCCATTTTCTTCTGTTCAAGAACGAAACAACTATCAGCTCGAAACTGTAGAAGAAATTACCACCCGTTATGCTCGACTGGAGCAACCTTATACGCTTTCACTTGATTATGTGGCCATGGTTATAGAACTTTTTTGTAAAAATGAGAAAATTACTCCTGGTGCATATATGTTTCGTAATCTTCTTACTACACTAAAAGATTATATTGACGGGAAAAAACATTATACTGAAGTGCTTCAAGCTGCAGTGCCCGGTTTTAACTGATTTGCATAAGTATTGGATTATGTTTTATCTTCTCAAATCGTTTTATTGAAACATCTAAAAAATCTCGTTCAGTATCAATTCCAATAAATTTTCTTTTGCCTATTATTTCCGAAGCAATTCCTGTTGTTGAACTTCCTGTAAATGGGTCAAGAATGGTGGCGTTGGGTTTTGTTGACGCGAGAATAATTCGTTTCAAAAGTTCTATTGGTTTTTGGGTTGGGTGTTTGCCAAATTCTTTTTCAGATTTTTTGGGTGGATAAATCGCCCAAACGGAGCGCATTTGCAAATTAGGTTTTTTTATAAAATCTTCTGTCCAATTTCCATTTTTCATTAATTCATAATTGAAAATATGTTTTGCTTTTTTATCTTTCCGCGCCCAAATTAAATTTTCATGTGACGCGGTAAAAAAACGGCAACTTAAATTTGGCGAGCCATTTGGTTTGAACCATGAAATATCATTTAGTATATGATAATCAAGAGCTTGAAGTGCGTGGCCACATTGGTAAATTGAATGATATGTTCCACTTACCCAAAGAGTTCCTTCTAGTTTTAAAACCCTTTTGCAAGCATCGAGCCACTTATAATGAAAATCATAATCATCTTTAAAACCCCTGCTTTTGTCCCATGCACCCTTATTTACACTAACTCTTTTTCCGGCATGAAGACTAAAACCATTATTTGAAAGATTATATGGGGGGTCTGCAAATATCATATCAATAGAGTTAACAGGTATTTGACTCAGAATTTTTAAACAATCTTCATGGTATAAAATAAAACTGGGGCATTCAAAATAAGGTTTTGTTTTTTCAAAAATTACATCACGCGACACAATATTTTTAGAGGATGGCAAAACAGAATCTTGAATCTGTTGTTCTATTTCATTAGTTCTTATAACATCAAGTAAAATGCCTTGCAAAATTAAAGGTTGGTTGTTCTTGATTATAATTGGTTGATAATTTTTATTTGCTGGTTGCAGACGAATTTGCCCTTTTTCTTTATAAAATGTTTTAAGCGTTGCTTCGTTTCCATTTAAAAGAGCCACTACTTTATCTCCATTTTCTGCGGTATTTTGTTTTCTAACCAAAATTGTATCTTTATCATTTACCCCCTCATCTACCATACTATCGCCCTGAACTCGGAGAGCGTATACTTCGCCAGATTTCGGGAGTCTGCTTTTTGGAATGGCAATAGTTTCTCTATCCTCAATTACCTCAATTGGCTCGCCGGCGGCAATTGTTCCCCAAAAAGGAATTTTTATCATTGTCTCATGATTACTGAGAACAATAGAGCGGGGTTGATTGCGCTCTTTGCTGAGTTGACCAGCTTCTTTTAGTTTTTTTATGTAATAATGAGCCGTAGAAACAGAAGCGAGGTTAAATTTTTTTTTGATTTCATCGAGAGAAGGAGCATAATCGTGTTTGACATGATATTTTTTCACAAAATCAAAAACCTGTTTTTGTTTTTTTGTAATCATAATAATACTATTATAGAAAGTAATTAGAAAGTATGCAACACCAGTTATCCACAAGTAAACAAAAAATAAAAAAATTGAAGATGACCTTTTGGGACAGAATCTTCAAAGGTCATCTTCTTTCTAGGAAAAAAGAAAAAATTAGTATAGAATGTGGTTTATGGAATTAGCGCTTTACCGCAAATATAGGCCGGATAAATTCAGTGGGATCAAAGGCCAAGACCACATAGTTTCAGTATTGGAAAACGAAGCCAAAACAGGCAAGATTTCGCACGCTTATTTATTTTCGGGTAGCAGAGGAACGGGCAAAACTTCCGTGGCTCGTATTTTCGCCAAAGCCCTTAGCGTAAGTCCGGAAGACACTTACGAGATAGATGCCGCCTCAAATAGAGGCATTGATGAAATAAGGGAAATAAGAGACGCAGTTCATACTTATCCATATTCTTCAAAATACAAAGTTTATATCATGGACGAGGCGCATATGCTTACTCCACCAGCCTGGAACGCATTTTTAAAAACTTTAGAGGAACCGCCGGAACATTGCATTTTTATAATGGCCACCACTGAACAACACAAACTTCCCGATACTGTTGTTTCCAGATGTGAATGTTTTGCCTTTAAAAAACCGACTCATCAGATGCTGGTTGAAGATATTCTTAGAGTTACTAAGGCCGAAAAATATGAAATAGAAAAAAAGTCCGCTTCGCTTATAGCCACCTTGGCTGATGGCTCTTTCCGCGACGCTCTTTCTGTTTTGCAAAAAATAATTCACTCATCGTCTGATTTGAAATTGTCGCATATTGAAGTTGAAAAAGTGCTGGGCGCGCCGAAAGAGTCTTGCATTTTGGAAGTTTTAGAAGGAATTGCCGAGCAAAATACGGAAAAAGGAATTGGAGCAGTGCGAAAAGCAAGTGAAGAAAATGCCGATATGCAAATATTTTTAAAAATGATTTTGCGTTCTCTGCGATTTGTCTTGCTTCTGCGTTTTGCTTCCAATATGAAAAAATTGATTATAGACGAAACAGGGGAAGAAGAGTTCCAAAAACTTTCTGAATTGGCTAAAACCGCCAAAAATTTAAACTCAAAAACTCTGTTGGCCCTTTTAGAGGCTTATTCCCGCCAAAATTACGCCTCCATTCCAGAACTTCCCATTGAACTGGCTATCATTGATTCTTGCAACGCGGAAAAATAACAGCAATAAAATTTTATTGCCATTTATATCATGTTGCACGGCCCTTTAAAACTATGTAAAGAATTTCCTGATTGAGGTATAGTTATGGCATGATAATCCAGTATATATTGGCGTATAAGTATCTGATTATCCTGCCTTTTTCGGTCATTGAGGGACCTTTTTTGGCTGTCATTTGCGGATTTTTGGTTACTATTAAAATATTAAATCCTTGGATTGTTTTGCCGATACTTATTGCCGGCGACATTATAGGCGATACACTGCTATATTTTGCCGGACGAATGGGTAAGAGGGTGCTGCGATTTTTCATGGTCAAAGAAGAAAATTTAGAAGAAGCAAAAAAATATTTTGCGGATAACCATAAAAAAGCGCTGATTATGTCTAAACTTATTCACGGTCTGGGGTTTACGGGATTATTAGCTGCTGGCGCCGTGCATGTGCCTTACAAAAAATATTTCATTGTTTGTGCCACGGTTACTGTGGTTCAATCAGTGATACTTTTAATACTTGGCATTTTATTTGCCGGCGCCTATATCCAAATCGCCAAATATTTGGATTATTATACTGCCACAGTCAGCGCCATTTTTGCCGTTCTAACAATCTGGTGGTTAATTAAACGATATAATAAAAATATAATAAAAATAAAAGCGTGAGTGAAGACAGAAAAAAACTTAACATCGCCATGGTGTGCGATCCTGTTGGAAGCAATAAATCCGGTGTGGTTGTTTCAACAATGCGATTTGGAAAACTGCTGAGAGAACGCGGGCACCATATCGTTTTTATAGGCGCCCGTTCGCAAGAACATAAAGACCATAGCCACCACGACGGCATAAAAGCCTACCGTTATAGAAGTTTTCCGGTGCCAAAATCAGGCGGGTGGAATCTGGCTTTCCCTTCCGTCGGGGAACTAAAAAATGTCTTTGAGGAAGAAAAAATTGATGTGGTGCATATAATTTTGCCTATGTCCGGCGCAATTATGGCCATCAGAGCAGCCAAGTCGCTCAATATAAAAATAGTGGCGCACTCTCATTCTCAGCCGGAAAATTTATTTATGGATATGCCAAAAATTATTCGGCCGGCCCTCGGTCATATGTGGAATAAATTTCTGATTTGGGTCTATGGAAAAGCAGAATCATTAATCTATCCGTCAGAAATGGCGCGCGCCTTGCTGGATAAATTGAGTGATAAAAACCAGCCGTCAGTAGTAATAAGTAATGGCATAAATTTAAGAGAATTTAAAACAACCAATGTTGGTGATTTCCATGAAAGATTTAATATACCAAATGATATTATAAAACTATTATTTGTTGGCCGGCTATTTCCCGAAAAATCCATTGATACACTTATCAAAGCGGTACCGCATATAATCAAAGAACACGAAAATACGCACATTATGATAGTTGGTGGCGGATATTTAAAATCAAAATTGGAAAAGCTCACTCTAAGTCTTGGAATGGGTAAGCATATTACATTTCTTGGATTGATTAGTGATGAAGATAAAATATTGGCCTATAATGCAAGTGATATATTTGTTATGCCATCTTTGGCAGAGCTTGAAGGTATGGCGGTACTTGAAGCGATGGCATGCGGTAAACCGATAGTCGTAGCCAATTCCAAAGAAAGCGCCTCAAAATATTTTGTAAATGACAACGGTTTTTTGTTTGACCCGTATAACCATTTGGATTTGGCCGATAAAGTGCTGACTTTGCTCCATGACAGGGAACTGCGGGAGAGGATGGGGCAAAAGAGCTTTGAGATAAGCAAAAATTATGATATAGACAAAAGCGTATTAAAACTTGAGCAATTATATTATTCATTACTTTGAAAAATGTGAAAGAATATTTTTTTGAAGATAAAGGGTTGTATTACAGAATCAATGATTTTGAGCCTGGCCGCCCAACACTTGTTTTCATACATGGTGTCAGCGGCAGTTCTTCGGCTTGGCTGCCTTATGAAAAAAAGTTTGAAAATAAATATAATGTTTTAACTTATGATATTCGCGGGCATGGTAATTCTAAAAAGTTTAGCAATTATTCCGATTATGAAATAATAAATTTTGCCGAGGACCTGCATGATTTGGTAATGCGCCTTAATATTTCAAAATTTATTTTAATCAGCAACTCTTTTGCCGCACTTATAGCACTTGAATATATAAAATTATGGGGGGATACTGTTATTGCAAACATTTTTACCTCACCGGAAATATATCTGAGTGAAGGTTTTTTGACAAAAATTTTCCGGCCCATTTTAAAAATAATAACAGGCATTCTTAATTTTGTGCCGTTTAACCCAAAACCTCGTGGCCGTGTGGATTATAGCAAACATATAAATTCAACGGATTGGGATATAAAAAGGAATCTTGCTGATATGAGAAATACAGGACTTCATGCTCATTTTTATACCCTAAGACAATCTTTAGTCCTTGGGCAAGGATATTTTTTGGAAAAAATAAATGTGCCGACACTTATCATACATGGAGAAAAAGACACGATGGTTCCATTTAAAAATTCTCTCTTGATGTCCCAAAAAATAAAAAACTCTGAACTCATAAGTATTCCCGATATTGACCATAACACGGTCCACAACGCCGCCAAAGAAATGTCAGAAATGATTGAAGAATTTGTTAAAAAATTGGCTAAATAAGCAAATATTTACTATCATATACTTTATGAAAGAAAAAATATCAGATTATAAAAAGCATTTTACAGATAAACAATTTTTAACTTCGTTTTTGATGTCTATTATTTTTTTAGCGGCAAGTATTGTTATAAATTTTTATGCCGGAACCTATGCTACCGAAAGTATCAGTAATTCAGTGACAGATATTATATTATCCAACACTCGGGCTTATGATCTTGATGGCGTGTTTGTTTACGGCTCTATTATATTTTTCTTTTTTATAGTTTTTGTCTGCGCTATGAGGCCGCATCAGATGCCTTTCGCTGTTAAAAGTATCGCTTTGTTTATAATAATCAGGTCAATTTTTATCACCCTGACCCACATCGGGCCGTTTCCGTCTCAAATATATATTGACTCCAACATCTTAAATAAATTAACATTTGGCGGCGATTTATTTTTCTCCGGGCACACCGGTCTGCCATTCCTTCTGGCTCTTGTTTTTTGGAAAGATAAAATTATTCGGTATATTTTTATATTATTTTCTTTAACTTTCGCCGTTGTCGTTCTTCTCTCTCACATGCACTACACCATAGATGTTCTTTCGGCTTTTTTTATTACCTACACAATTTTTCACATTGCTGAATTCGCTTTTAGCAAAGATAAGATGGATTGGGATTAAAAGCCAAAATAATGATATAAATATGTGGTATCAGCCCCCGCTAAAAGCTGTGGCTTGATAAATTGGGGGGTCGTCTAATGGTAGGACAACAGCCTTTGAAGCTGTGTATGAAGGTCCGATTCCTTCCTCCCCAGCACTTCGACTCGCTACGCTCGCTCAGCGCAGGCCATACGACAAAAACCAAAAAATGATAAAAGCAAATTACATTTGTATTGAGCGAGGTGAAGTGTGGTGAGCGATTCGACTGCGCTCACCGCAGGCGAGAGCCGAACCACTTTTTATATGTATTTCGTTTATATAATTGAATGTAAAGACAAATCTTTTTACACGGGAATAACAAATGATCTAAACCGTCGTTTTAATGAACACAAAAGCGGAGTCGGTGGGCATTATACTAGTTCCAAACAAGTTTCAAAAATTTTATATACTGAAAAATATCCAAACAGATCATCGGCATTAAAAAGAGAGGCGCAAATCAAAAAATGGACACGGGCTAAAAAAGAGGCTTTGATTGCTGGAAATAAAGAATTATTAAAAAATTTATAACACTGCCTCATGGCGGATTTTAAGGTTTTCGATCAAATTTTCCATGATTGGCATAATAATACATAGATTTGTGAATTTTCAAAGTCTTGCTGAAGCATAAAATATAGAGAATGAGAAAAAGGCGGCCATTACTGGTCGCCCTCTGGTGAAGGTGGTACAAGGAGTATCACAACTTGATATTGAAGAACTTCTTGAAGTTTTCCTCGTCCTCCTCCGTAAAAGTGCCGACTTTGATTTTGCCGTCGCTGTCAACTTTTGGCTTCGGTTCGACTTTTTTGGCCGACCTTCGCTCGTAAAAGCCCATCGCGAAGAATACTCCAAATCCCTCGTCCCGAATAGATTCCATGATTGCGGCGATCTCGGGGTTGGTTGTGATCTTCTCTGCGAGTTCGGCCATCTTCTGCTCCAGTCTGGGAGGTATCGGAAACTTCCCCGTGACCGTAACTCCGATAGTGGTTTTGGTTTGCGTTCTGCACTTGGGACAGATGGCTTCTACCGTCTTGCCCAAGTCTTTGTCCCCAACGGTCAGTCGAAGAGTCAGACCGCAGTTGTTGCACTGCACGTTCCAAAAGTGTTTGTTGTCCACCTGTCACCAACCTTTCTAAAGAACATCCCAATCTCGATCCACCAACTTTCGACGGATTCAGATAGGGAGCCGAGCTTTCCCAAAGGATTGCTCGGCTCTTGAGAGTTGAGTACTTTCGGACTTGTGCTACTTACTTGCTTGCGGTTGGTTCTTCGACCTCGCGATAGCGGATTGTGATCCGCCGGTCGCGACCGATGAAGAACTCCTCGACCTGATCCGAATCGAACCGGACCAAGTGAGGCTCGCCGTTAGTGGAGCGCTTCATTTCGAATGTCAGACTGCTGCGATTTGCAGCTGGAGCGTCTTTGGCTGGCGCCGGAGCGGGTGCTACCGGAGCAGGCGCTGGCGCGGGTTCCGGAGCGGGAGCAGTTTGGGCTGCCGGCGCCGGTTCGGACTCTGCTTCGGGTTGCGAAACAGGAGTCGGCGCTGGAGTTGCAACCACAGGATCCGCTTCGAACCGAAATTCCGGTCCGGGCAGATAGCGACTGATGCCGCCGTATCTAAGGTCATTGCCGCACCCCTGGAGCATGTACAAATCCTCCTCACGTCCGTTGTCGAAACGAACGCGAGCCTGATACGCACGATCGCCGCTGAGACGACGAGGAACTTCCCGGCCGTCCGCATAGCGAACGTTGAGAACTCCCCAGATGCGCCCGGCAACCTGACTCAACACAGTGAACCTCTGATAGTATGTGGGATCGGTGCTGTGTTGTCCAAGTCCGGCCGCACGAGCTGCCATCTGCTGAAAACCAACAGTTGCAGCTTCCGGAGTATTGACCCCGCCTTGAACCATCGCCGGTCTCGAGTTCACCGGATCTCGTGTGAGCATCCGATAGATCAGCCATGCGACGATCAGAATTGCGACCGCGAGCACCAGCGGCCACCAAACCCATGCGGGAGTGGTTGGTACGTGGTACACCTTAGCTTCCGGTTGTGGTAATTGGAGCTGACTGGTGGATACTTGCGTCGGAATAATTCCGAGCGCCTGCAATCCGACCAGTTTCTGCCCGGGGCTGATTAGCGCGATGGTGCGACCTTGCTGGTCCTGGAAAATGCGCCCGGGCTCTTGGAGAAATGGGTTGAGTTGAACGATTCGACGCCATTGCGTCGGGTTACCGTTATATTCTCCCTCGAGCACCCAAAGGGTGTCGCCCTTCTGAACCACGTAGGTGTCTTCCTGTGCCGCGAGCGGGGAAACCACGAGAAGCAGCACAAGAGTAGCGAGCAAGCAAACGAGCATGCGATTCGAGTTAAAGCCCTTTAGAGCAGTCTAATTTTGATATTTCGTGTTAGCCTGTAAGG
>ERZ1292629.1091-Hain-H43-01um-R1-1091-length-28166-cov-20_pt1 | contig 28166 bp, 29 predicted proteins | sample MGYA00564399_ERZ1292629 | MGnify/ENA primary metagenome ERZ1292629 (study PRJEB36523, sample SAMEA6512636) | groundwater metagenome | collected 2019-01-08 | study: AquaDiva: Metagenomics assemblies of 32 groundwater samples
CGGTTTGCTCGAATCAAAAACAAATTTTGGACAACAGAGAAAGAATTGGGTCGAACCCTTGCGGAGTTTCGTTTTGTCCTTGAAACAAGCGGCCGATTTAGAAAAAACTTCCAATCATTTAGAATGGAAGAAGTTTTTTCAGAAAATCGGCTCTAACCCTGAAATCAAGGACAAAACGGTTTCCATACGCTGGGGGGAATTATGGGATTTCACGGCTTCCGCCGTAGGCGGAAAGGGTTTTGGCGAAAATCAAAGCGCGATTTTGGCTTCCGCAAAATCGCTCCACATTCTTAATTCCAAACAAGTTACTACTGGTGCCGGAGGAGAGACTTGAACTCTCATCCCTTTCGGGACACGATTTTGAGTCGTGCGCGGATACCAATTTCGCCACTCCGGCCTTACATAAAATATAACCTAAATATCCACTAAAATCAAAATTTTCATCTTTTATTTATTTAGATTGTAATGTAAAATAAGCATATGTCCAACACTGCAAATTTTTATCAAAACTCAATATTTTGGGTAGAGGTAGACAAAATCAAGCCGAACCCTTTTCAACCTAGGCGTGAATTTGACGAAGAAGCGCTTAGAGCTCTGGCTGAATCTATTAAGCAATATGGGGTCTTGCAGGCCTTGGTGGTAACTCGAAAAGAAATCATAAAGGACGATGGCTTGGTGGTGGAATACGAGCTTATTGCCGGAGAACGCCGTTTGCGCGCTTCAAAAATGGCAGGTCTCAGTCAAGTACCTGTCATTATCAGAATGGGTGAAGGGGATGAAAATAAAGATGATTTGATGAAATTGGAATTAGCAATTATTGAAAATGTTCAAAGAGAAGATTTAAATCCTGTAGAGAGAGCCAAGGCTTTTAAAAAATTGGCAGATCAGTTTGGTTTCAAACATCATCAAATTGCTCAAAAAATTGGTAAAAGTCGAGTTTATGTTACCAATACAATGCGTATCTTGGATTTGCCAGAAGAAATGCTCACTGCGCTTTCCGAAGGTAAAATAAACGAAGGACATACGAGGCCACTTCTCATGCTCATTGATAGGCCAGAAGAACAAAAAGTTCTTTTCCAAGACATAATGTTGCGAAAGATGAATGTGCGTGATGCCGAAGTGGCAGCTCGCAAAATTGCTATTGAAAGAGTGCGCAAATTTAATGCATCAGTTGATCCGGAAATTTGTGCTTTGGAAGAAAAATTTGCTGAAAGTTTGGGTACTCGAGTAAGGATTGAAAAGAAAGAAAATGGAGGCAAGCTGATGATTGAATTTTTCTCAAATGATGATTTGCAAGATATTTTGAATATGCTAAATCAAAATAGAAATACAGAAGAAAATAAAGAAACGGGGATTGATGATAGGACGCAAGAAGAAATAAAAAAAGCAGAAGATACTCCAATCGAGGAGGAAGATTTATATTCAACCAAAAACTTTAGTATTTAAATAATATTTCTGATGTGCCTTTTTGCAAATGAAGTTTTGGCAAAGTCTAGCCATTTTCTTTTTGGGTGAGCGTTTTTGTTGGTAATAATTTGAACGATATCTCCTTCTTTCAGGACGCTTTCAAGAGGTGAGAGTTTGCCGTTTATTTTTACACCAGACATTTTGTCTCCAATATCCGAGTGTATGACATAAGCAAAATCAATAGCCGATGAACCAGCGGGCAAATCAACAACATCGCCTTTTGGAGTAAAAACGAATATTCTTTCACTCAAAAAATCCTTTTTCATATCAGCGGGGTCCTGGTCGCTGATATTTTTGATCCAAGAAGTGACATCTTTTTTGCTATTATTTTTTTGCCCTTCTGTTTTATATAGGGCGTGTGAAGCGATGCCGTATTCCGCTTCTCGGTGCATCTCTCTGGTTCGTATTTGGATTTCAACCAAATCGCCATTGCCAGTAAAGACAGTTGTATGTAAACTTTGATATCCGTTTTGTTTAGGAAAGGCGATATAGTCCTTAATTCTCCCCGGCAATGGTCGCCAAGAAGCATGAATGATGCCAAGAGCTCTATAACAATCATCTGTTTTTTCAACAGTCAGCCGCATCGCTAAAATGTCATATATTTTTTCAATATCCTTTTTGTATTTTAAATATTTTTTATATAGGCTATATAAACCTTTGACTCTATAATCAGAAAGAAAATTATTAAAACCAGCTTTAGCCAATTCTTTGATAACTGACTTTCTAAATTTTTCTAAATTTTCCATCTTTTCTCTATAACTTTTTTTGAAGATAGAAGATATTTCATCAAAGCCCTCTTTATAAACAAAAGGGAAGGATAAGTCTTCAAGTTCACGAGAAAGTTTCCTAATACCGAGACGGTAGGCGATAGGCGCGTGTATTTCGAGTGTTTCTGCGGCGATTCGTTTTTGTTTGTCCTCTGGTAGAAAAGAAAGAGTTCGCATATTATGCAGACGATCACAGAGCTTCACTATCAAAACCCGGATGTCTTTTGAAGTGGCCAATAATAATTTACGCAAAGATTCATTATGGCGATCGGCCCCATGATATTTTAGAGTACCGAGCTTAGAAACTCCTTCTACAATAAATAATACTTCTTCACCAAATTCTTTTTTAACAATTCCGGGGTCAGTCCCGGTATCTTCTAAGATATCATGCAATAAACCTGCAACGATGGTTGTTGTGTCCATACCAAGTCCGGCGATATTTTTAGCTGTCTCAAATAGGTGATTAAAATATGGTTCGCCGCTTAGACGTTTTTGTCCCTCGTGAGCCTTTTGGGCAAAATTATAGGCTTTTTCTATAAGATTTTTTTCCTCAACTGTTATATCTGTTAAAATAGATATTAAGTTTTCTAACTCTTTTTCCATTTTTTTATTATACCACACTTCCCAAAATCACAATGACGGCCATTGTAATTATTGTAATTACTCATTATCAATTAATAAATCCTGATCGCCGATTATTTTAATTTTATTGCTTTTTAAGCTTTTAAAATAATTAAGATATGTTTTCGGAGAATTAAGTTGTCCAAGTATTATTTCTTTTTTACAAAGAATATTATTTTGTGATCCGGCATAGTTCAAATAGCTACTCCATTTATAATTAGATAAATCATTCACAATTTCTGCTTTCAGTGGGTTTTCATGAATATATAAAGATGTCCACAATAGTTGTTCATTTTTATGTATCGGAACAGCTTTAAATTTATCCTGAAAAAGTGAACCAACGCGATTATATTTTTTATTAAAATATTTTGAATAACCGCCACACAATTTTAATACTAATACACTTATTGATATGTCAGAATTTTGTTTAATTAATAAATGAAAGTGGTTTGGCATTAAACAGTACGCTATTAAATCAAAAGAATTTGGTGGTAAAGCTTTTCTCCTATACGCAGATCTGGGGAGGCCTTTTCTTTTCATGAGTTCAGGAAATAAATTTTCTTTGAGGCGAAATAAAAATACCTTAAAATCTTCCTCATCTTTAAATATGTTCATTTTCCCCACACCTCTATTGTAGATGTGATAAGTCTCACCTTTGGCAAATTCTTTATAATCTCTATTATTCATAATAAAATTATACCACATTTGTAAAATTACAATGACGGCCATTGTAATTTTAGCTTTTTAGTAAGGCATTATGTTTTTGTGATGAGGTAGATTCCGGCACATGCTACTACTACACCGATTATTTTTTGAGCAGTAAGTGGTTCTTTTAGAAATAAAGCTCCAATAATGAGCGCAATAATAGGAATCATTATATCAAATAAGGGTAATTACAGTTGAAACTGGATATTGAGTAAACAATGCACTATAAACTAAAAATCCAGCTCCGTTAAGTAATCCTGCCCCAAGACCTATTGCTACCATAGTGGTGGAAGGAAATTCTGTGGCATATTTTAATTTCCAAACTACAAAAGCAATAATAACTGTACCGAGATTAATAAGAATAGCGGTCCAGATGCTTGGGATTTTAGCTACTCGAGTTATTATTGGCCATGTTGCAAAAGCAAAAGCTACAAATGATGATGAAATAAGTAATTTATCCATAATGTATCTTTATAATACTAACTAAAAAATTTTATTACAAATAAAAATGTGGTTATTCGTTTTTCTTTTTCCACGCACCACGACGCCCCACTTTTTTGGGTTCTTTCAGAATTTCAATGGCGCGTCCCAAGGTTATTTTATAGACATCATCTTTCTTCAAAGAACGAAAATCTTTTTGATGAACAATGTATGGCCCGAAACGGCCAATATTTGCGCTTATCATTTCTTCCGTTTCTGGGTAAGGCCCGAGTTCTCTTGGTAAGCTTAAATATTTTAAAGCCTCTTCTAAAGTAACTGATTTAGGATCTTTGTCTTTTGGTATACTAGATCTCCTTAGCTTTTCTTTTTTTGCTTTCTTTATTTTTCCTTTCGTATCTCGTACTTCGTTACTCGTATCTTTCCCATTTCCTAACTGAACATAAGGTCCAAATCGCCCGTCCATCACAAAAACTTCTAAACCGGAAACTGGATCAGCGCCAATACTTTCAGCTTCTTTTATTTCACTGCCGTCAATATTGCGCATACCTTTACATTTAGGAAATGTTTCGCAGCTTAAAAATTTACCACCTCGGCTAAGTTTTATAATCATATCTGCTCCGCAAACTGGGCATTTTAATTTGGGGTCAGCATCTCCAAGATTGGTCAATTTGGCAGTCTTTTCTTTTTCTTTTACATCTTTCAAAAAAGGTTTGTAAAATTTTCGCAAGGTTGGTTCATACTCCCTTTCTCCGTCAGCGATTTGATCGAGCTCGTTCTCCATTTCGGCAGTGAAGGTATCGCTTATGTAGTTACCAAAGTTTTCTTCCAAAAAAGTAGAAACCACATCTCCAACATCAGTTGGTTTTAAGGTTCGACCGTCTTTTTCAACATAACCTCTTTCAACAATGGTGCCTATTATAGAAGCGTAAGTGGAAGGGCGGCCAATACCTCTTTTTTCCAATTCTTTGATGAGCCCAGCCTCACTGTATCTATTTGGCGGTTCGGTTTGTTTTTGTTCATTATTTAAATTGAGCAGAGAAAGGGGATCATTGGCTTTAACTTTTGGAAGCAAAACATCTTCTCCTTTGGCTTGAGGATCGGCTAAAAGCCAGCCTTCCTTTATGACTCGAGAGCCGTTAGCAGAAAAATTCGGGATGGTGTCAAAGGGCACCTTCTGGAACTGGGGCATTTTGAAGGTGCCCTTTGACACCTCAGACACGATTTTAGTGCGCATCATCAAAGCGTCTTTCATTTGGCTCGCCACAGCCCTTTGCCAAATCAAACGATATATTTTTTTTTGGTCATCTATGGTTCCCACATTTTCCTTATCAAAATGAGTAGGACGGATTGCCTCATGAGCTTCCTGAGCGTTTTTAGATTTAGTTTTGTAATTTCGGAATTGATGCAATTCAACGCCAAACTTATTTGAAACAACTCCTTTTATTTGACCCAATGCTACCCCAGCCATATTTAAACTATCAGTTCTCATGTAAGTAATGTGGCCCGATTCATAAAGTTTTTGAGCGGTCATCATGGTTCGCTTGGGGGAAAAACCAAGTCGGGTACTTGCCACTTGTTGCAAGGTAGAAGTAATAAATGGGGGTTTTGGTGCCCTTTTTATTTCAGTCTCCGTTATGTCTTTGACTAGCCAATTTCCAGTTTTAGCTAGATTATAAATTCTATCAGCTTCTTCTTTTGTTTTTGGTTCTTCTTCGCAAAAAGCGGTAAAGTTTTCATTGTCAAAGGCGGACTTTCTGGCTCCACTTTCAAAGTCCGCCTTTGACAATAGGGCTGAAATAACAAAAAATGTTTCTGGTTTAAAAGCGCGTATTTCTCTTTCTCTCTCCATTAAAATTCTTAAAGCGGGGGACTGCACTCTACCAGCTGACAAACCATAGCGCACTTTTTTCCAAATCAAACCTGACAAATCATAACCAACTAATCTATCCAAAACTCTACGAGCTTCCTGAGCTTTTCTCAAATTTTGGTCAATATTGCGAGGATGTTCCAATGCTTCCTCAATCGCTTCTTTTGTAATCTCATGGTAGGTAACTCTTTTTATTTTCGGATTTGATGCTTCGGATTTCGAATTTCCGAAATCTTTCCTTAAGATTTCGGCAAGGTGCCAAGCAATGGCTTCGCCTTCTCGGTCGGGGTCAGTGGCCAATAATATTTCGCTGGCTCCTTTGGCCAATCTTTTTATTTCCGATACCACCTTTTCTTTACCTTTTGAAATTTCGTAATGAGGAATAAAACCACCCTCTATGTCGATGGCTTTTTTGTTTGATTTTGGTAAATCGCGAATATGACCAACACTGGCTACGACCTGGTAGCCGTCCCCAATATATTTTCCTATAGTTTTTGCTTTGGCAGGGGATTCTACGATTAAAAGCTTCATATTAATACAGAATAAGTTATAAAAATAAAAAAAGCAAAATTATAAACGAAAAGCGCTCGGACCCTTGAAGTCCGAGCGCTATGAGAAAGCGTCACTCAATGACTATTCTTCTTCCTGTTTTGAAATACCAGGATAAAGATGCCAGCTGCTGCAAGCAGCGCAAGTGTCAATCTCAGTAGCCAAACTGCTTCGTTGGCATATCTTTCGGTGATAAGTTTTTCACCGTTCATCGCCGACCAAAGCCCATTTAATGCTCCCACAATCGCCTCTACTGGTGAGATTGCTAGGATTATCGCTATTACGGTGACAACGATAATCAGCCATTCAACTCTGGCTCCGCCCTTGTTGTTTTTTTGAAAGAGGCCGGATTTGTGGCTACTCGCCGAGGCGAAGTGGTTGCTCAAATCTTTTGTTAAGCCCGGCTTTATGATCAAGACGAAAGCCAAAACCAACAGAATAACAATTAGAGGAAGCACTGATGCGAATTCCATTTTGTTTGAACCTCCTTTTTCAAAATACTACACTTAAACGTTAAAGTCAAAAGTGTCAAGGACGCTCCTTGACACGGTAGCTAAGCGAGGCGGATTTCGCCGAGAGATTCCTTGATTAAGCCTTTGAGTTCTAAAAGTGAAAGTAAAGTTTGAGTTTCGCCCACGGGAATTTGATGTTGAGTTAAAGCTTGTCGCAAAATTTCATCACGTGCCAAAGGCTCGATTAAAAGTTTTATTATTTGCATTTCTCTTTCCGAACAATCAAAATATTTTTCCTCATCATCTCCGTCACCCCCTCCATTATTTTCTTTTTCTAAATGCAAAGCTTCTAAAATGTCATCACTGTCACGGATCGGTGTCGCTCCAAGTCTAATAAGCATATGAGGTCCTGAGCTAGTGGTGTTAAAAATACTGCCTGGCAAGGTAAGCACATCTCTATTATATTCGGTCGCTAATCTGGCAGTAATAAGAGTGCCAGACTTTTTCTCTGCTTCTATTACTAAAGTGGCGTGACTCATACCAGCCATAATTCGGTTTCTCTGGGGGAAACTCCACTGTGTAGCTTTGAACTCGGGTTCAAATTCATTCATTATCATTCCTCCCTTCTCTACTATTTCTTGTGCTAACCGAGTGTGAGATTGGGGGTGCAAAACTTCTAGAGAAATACCTGAGCCGGGGATAGCGATAGTGGGTATATTATTTTTTAATGCGGCGCGGTGGGCGATAGAATCAATCCCTAATGCTAAGCCAGAAACAATAGTAATGGGATAACCACGTAAACCTTCAATAAAAGTTTCTGTTGCTTCTTTGCCGTAGCTAGTATTTTTACGTGCGCCCACTACACAAAGAATTTTTCTTTTCCAATCGGCTATTTGGCCAGCATAAAAAAGTCTCTCGGGTATTTGATTAATCTCCTCTAACAGAGGCGGCCAGTCTTTCCTATTTAATTTTTTAATTTCATATTTCACTTTTTGAACTATTAACATTTATTGTATCAGATGATAGTATTTAAGTATGTTAGATATTAAGTTTATAAGAGAAAATGCCGAATTAATTGCCGAAGGCGCCAAGAAAAAGCATATTTCTTTTGACGTGCAAAAGCTTTTAGGGGTAGATGATAAAAGAAAAAAGATAAGTCAAGAAGTTGAGGAAAAAAGAGCTGTACAAAATAAAGTAAGTGAAGAAGTTGCCAAAGCGGGACAGGCAGGCAATATAGCCGAAAAAAGAAAACTGATAGAAGAAATGCAACCCCTGAAAGAAAAGATGCAAAAGTTAGAAGAAGAATTGAAAGAAATAATGGTTGAGTGGCAAAAATTGATGGTTTCGGTGCCAAATATTCCTGATATGTCAGTGCCAGATGGTGATGATGACAGCGCGAACGTAGAAGTAAAAAAATGGGGCGAGATTACAAAATTTGATTTTACTCTCAAAGATCATATTGAACTAATGGAAAGTTTAGACTTGGCTGATTTTGAAACTGGGGCTAAAGTCGCTGGCTTTAGAGGTTATTTTTTGAAAAACGAGGGGGCGGAGCTTTCTTTTGCTTTGTGGCAACTAAGTGTAGATTTGTTTAGAAAAAACCACCCGGAATATTCCATAATGCTCGTACCTTCTTTGGTGAGAAGAGAGACACTACTAGGTACTGGCTATTTACCCCAAGGCGAAGATGATTTGTATCATACCCAAGACACTGATTATTTGGCAGGAACCGCCGAGGTGGCAACTATGAGTTATTTTTCTGATAAAGTTTATGATAAAAAAGATTTGCCGATGAAGAAATTTGCCTTTTCTCCAGCCTTTAGAAGAGAAGCTGGAAGTTATAGTAAAGATACAAAAGGTCTTTATCGAGTGCACGAATTTATGAAATTTGAGCAAGTAATCATTTGCGAAGCTTCTCACGAAGAAAGTGTTAAATATCACGAAGAACTTTTGGCCAACGCTGAGCAAATTTTACAAGCGCTTGAATTGCCCTATCATGTGGTGGTCAATTACGGAGGGGATTTGGGATTGGGTCAGGTTAAAAAATATGATATCGAAACTTGGATGCCATCAAAAAATAAATACGGCGAAACTCATTCTTGTTCATATTTTCATGATTTTCAGACTCGTCGCCTGAATATAAAATATCGAGATACTGATGGTAAATTAAAATTTGCTCATTCCTTAAATAACACCGCCTTGGCGACTCCAAGAATTTTGATTCAACTTTTAGAAAACAATCAGCAAGCTGATGGCTCAATCGTGATCCCCAAAGCTTTGCGTCCTTATATGGGAGGGAAGGAAAAGATTTCTAAGAAATAAATATGCAAGGTAGAAGATATAATAAGGCTTCTTCAAGAATTGCTAAAAGGAATAATGCAAGAAGAGTTTTTGGTTTGGTCTTGAAAATTGGTTTACCGATCATTTTTTTGATTGGTATTATTTGGTGTTTGAGAGCTGATTTTTTGCAGATCAAAAATATTGTAGTTTTGGGTGCCGAAACTGTATCTGTCGAAAATCTCAAAGCTACAGCCCTAAGTCGGACTTCGGGCAATTATTTTTTTATAATACCAAAAACAAATATTTTGTTTTTAAATAAACAAGAATTGGCTGACACCCTGCTCACTACTTTTCCGAGATTAGAAAAAATAGAAATTAATAAACAATATTTTAGTAAAAGTATTGTTCTGAAAGTTCTAAAGAGGGAAGCAGATTTTTTGTGGTGCTTGCCTGTGCAGGCAGGCGCTTCACCGGAAGAATGTTTTTTTATGAATAAAAGTGGTTTGATATTTGAAAAAGCTGAAAACCTCGATAGCAAATTTATTTTTAAAGGTAATGTGGAGGGGGATCCTATAATGCAAAGTTTTGCTACAGCAGATAAAATTCAGAATTATTTAAATTTTATTGAAGTATTTAAAAATGCGGGCTATGGAGCGACATATATAGATGTTGAGTCTACTGACAAGGCTATATTAGGTACCAGTATTGGGGAAGTATTTTTTAGTCCGGAAGAAGCTGATCTTGCTCTGGTAGCACAAAATGCCTTGCTTTTGATTGATGAAATAATGACTGAAAATCCAAATGCTGTATTTGAATACATTGATGCCCGTTTTGGCAATAAGATGTTTTATAAGTTGATATAACCTCACCCGCCTCACTCTGTTCGGCACCCTCTCCTCGATTGAGGAGAGGGAACACGCGAGCATTTTTCCCATGATCTAAAAATCTCGTTGTTTTTCAACATATTTAATCTATTTGCCTTTACAAAATGCGTTTGACTATTGACAAATTTTGTTGTTTTGCTATACTGTCCTTGAGCAGATTAAGAAAGTGTTTGCCCTCTCCTTACAGGGAATTTTGATTCTGATGGGATGTTAGTTCTACCAGAAGGAGAGGGGTTTCCATCCTTCACCTACGATCTGCATAGGCTCTCTTTACGGGGAGCCCTTTTATTTTAAATTCTCTTCTATTATTTTAATACCTTATTCAAGGAGAGGGTGGCTGAAAAGCCGGGTGAGGTGTTTTATGGATGAGGTTGTTAATATTTTAGGTAGTTATTGCTATAATATATACATGTCTGAAGTTTATGAGAATGACTCATTTTTTTTGGCTTATATAAAATGGCACTACGGCCAAGGGTTGTGGGAGCTTTTTGCTGTAGCTGGAAACTTTTTATGGTTTGTGGCCCACTTCTTTTCTTTTAAACTTTTAATCAAGACATTATTTGCTCCATGGAAAAGATTGGGCGAACACTATGAAGGTGGTTTCAATTTAAACGCTTTTGCATCAACCTTGGTAGTTAATGGTTTAATGAGGGCGGTGGGATTTTGTACCAAAATTTTGGTTTTATTGGTGGGTGCAATTACTTATCTTGTAGTTCTTATTTTTTCTTTGTTTATCCTTATTATTTGGTTTTTAGCGCCAGCCATACTTTTGGGTAGTCTCATATTATCGGTAACATTTTTTATGATTTAATTTTTTTATTTCAAATTATGACCTTCAGAAAACTTAAAGAAATATCCCGACCCCACTATTATTGTCTTTCTCTAGACAGGTTTTTCCCTAGGATGATAAGAAGTATTTTAAGGAAAGGTTCGGCTCTAGCTGCACTTGTTTCTTTTGCTCTTTCTTTTGATATTTTACCTCTTTCTTTTGGCAAAGCAGATGGTTTATTTTTTATTTTTATTTTTATTTATTTAGCACTTTCTTTTGTAGAATTCTTTTACCGATCAATGATGAACGAAGGTCTATTAGTTAGAATAAGAGAAAAATTATTGGGCAAAAATGAGAATCTTGATTATGCGCTTTCTAGTATATTGTATGTGACTGATGAAATCGATGTCACCAGGGCTTTTTTTGAAACTAAGGTCGGTTTGCAGATTTTTTTAAGATTAGGCATATTTTTAGAAAATTGTAAAAATTTTGTTTATGCCGAAAGATCATTTGTAATGTCTTCTTCTATAAATTTAGAGGGTGATTCGATTGATCTCTCTTCCTACGCAATAGCTCTTTATGATAGTGATAAATCTTTGCAATCCTTTTTGAGTCAGAATTCAATAAATAAAGAGGAGTTTGAGGGTTCGGCAACATGGGTAATGAAAATGGAGGAGCAAAAGCATCGTAAAGAAAGATTTTGGGGTAGAGAAAATTTGGGAGTGATCCCTTCAATTGGCACCAGCTGGTCTTATGGGATAGCTACTGACTTGGGTAAGTTTGGTGTTTCTTTTGAAAATTCTGTAAATATTTCTTTGTTTGATATTGAAAATGGTTATCGAGATAAAGAAGTACAATTGCTTGAGAATATTTTGGAAAGAGGTAGTGAGGCCAATGTTATAATTATTGACGATGATGAGGGGGTGGTCAGAGATATTGTTGGTCGGCTTTTAAAAAAGATTAAACTTGGCACATCTTTGCCATCTTTGGATCATAAAAATATTGTTGAACTTGATTGGAATGCTTTAGTGGCCTTTCATAAAAATAAAAACGAACTTGAGACTGAGATTTTAAAAATATTTAATCAAGCTATTTCGGCTGGCAACATTATTCTATATATCAGAGACCTTTCGGGGTTTGTTTCTAGCACCAAAGTAATGGGAATAAATTTATCATCTCTAATTTCTTCCCACATTTCATCCAATAGTCTTCAGGTGGTAGCTTCAGCCACTAATTCTGATTTTCATTTTTTTATTGAAACCAATCCTACTCTGCTGGAAAAATTTGAGAGAATTATTCCTGATTTAGCCGGGGTGGAAGTTTCTGTTGGAGTCCTTTTAGAACAAGCACTATTCATTGAAAAACAATACGGAATTGTTTTTTCCTACCCAGCTATTTTAGCTCTGGCCAAATCGGCTGATCAGTTTATTACCTATGGTGAGATGCCGGGCAAAGCTCTTGATATATTGGTTGAAATCGCTCCCTGGGCGGCAGAACATAGTATGTATATTCTTAAAGAAAATGATGTTTCTATTTTTGTTTCGGAAAAAACCGGCATTACTACCGGGGTAATAAAAGAGAAGGAAGCCGAAAAAATTGAACACTTAGAAGAATTACTACACAAAAGAGTAGTTGGTCAAAACGAAGCAATAAATGGCATCGCCAGCGCCGTGAGAAGGGCTCGTTCGGGGGTAGGTAACCCCAAAAGACCGATATCTTCTTTTCTTTTTATTGGTCCGACTGGGGTGGGAAAGACGGAAGTTTCCAAATCACTAACGGAAAGTTTTTTTGGTGATGAAAAAAAGATGGTGCGTTTTGATATGTCTGAATACAGTTCTCCGGAAGCTCTCTCTCAACTCATAGGGGATTTTGTTATGAACAAAAGTGGTCTTTTGGCCAGCAAAATAAGAGACAATCCTTACGGAGTTCTTTTGTTGGATGAATTTGAAAAGGCCGCGCCTGATGTTTTGGATTTATTTTTACAAATTTTAGATGAAGGAGTTTTTACTGATGCTTTGGGGCGACAAGTAAATTGCCGAAATCTTATCATTATCGCTACATCTAACGCTGGCAGTGATATGATTTGGGAAACTATCAGATCAGGCAGTAATCTAATCAAATCAAAAGATACGATTATCAATTCTATTATTAAAGATAAAATTTTCCGCTCAGAACTTATAAATCGTTTTGATGGTGTTATATTTTTTCATCCCCTACAAAATAATGAACTTGAAAGTGTCGCTCGGTTGGGGCTTGAAAAATTGGCCAGAAGACTTAAGGAGAAAAATATTGAGTTGGTTATAAATCAAGACATTATTAATTTTTTGGTAGAAAAGGGTAGTGACCCGCAGTTTGGTGGGCGCTCTATCAATCGCGCAATTCAAAATGAAATTGAAGACCTCATCGCTCGCAAAATAGTTAGTGGCAAGGCTAAACCTGGGAGTAAAATAGAAATTAAAAGAGAGGAATTAAATTAACCTCACCCCTCACCCCTCCCCTAGATGCAGGAGAGGGGAAACATACCTCATATAGTGATAATTCTAGATTTTTGTATTTCTCCCTTCCCCTGCATCTAGGGAAGGGCAATCCCGCTTTAGCGGGATGGAATGAGGTTTTTTATGAGCATTAAAATAATGGCTCTGTTAAGCCACCATTTGACACACCTACATACAAAATAAAAGAATCGTGTCAAAATGCTTGACAGATTTTGTGGTTGTGCTATACTGCATACATATTGTTCATTTGAGTCAGTGTGAGCGTTGGGACTAGAGCCCGACCTCACAAGGAGTCCATCATGCACATGTGCGCCCACAACCGCGGCGCTCCGACGGCCACTGTCGGGACCGCAAGGACCATCTTATTGAATTTGACCTGGACCGCGTTCTCGATCTTCTCCGCCGGCGGCATTGCCTCGGGCTGACCGCGTTCGACTGCCCCACCCCTCTCGTAAGGGGGTGGGGCTAAATTTTTATATACTATTTAAATAACTCATCCCCCAACCCCCTTCCCTTACTACAAGGGAAGGGGGCTTTCCGAAACCCTCTCTTGTTGTAAGAGAGGGTAGGGTGAGTTATTATTCAGAAATGAATTTTTGGAATGAAATTAAAAAACCAATATTTTGTTTAGCGCCGATGGCTGATGTTACTGACAGAGCTTTTCGTCGCCTTATTGCCAAATACTCTAAACAAATTACACCATACCAAAAAAGCCAAGGGGAACCCTTGACATATGTTACATGGACAGAGTTTGTATCGGCTGACGGATTATTTTTGGGAGGATATGATGCTCTTATAAATGACCTGTTATTTTCCGAAGAAGAGCGACCTATCGTGGCACAGTTTTTCACCAGTAAACCCGAGATGATGGAGAAGGCGGCCGCTCTCGCCGTGGAACTTGGTTTTGACGGTGTTGATATAAATATGGGCTGTCCGGATAAAAGTGTGGAAAAGCAAAATGCTGGTGCCGCTTTAATGAAAAATCCAAATTTAGCCAAAGAAATAATTTTGGCGGCAAAGCGAGGTGCTGGTGATTTGCCGGTTTCTGTCAAAACCCGCATTGGCTACAACAAAAATGAATTAGAAGAATGGCTTCCCAACCTTCTGGAAACCCTGCCAGCCGTTATCACAATACACGCACGCACTCGCAAAGAGATGTCACTAGTGCCTGCAAGATGGGAACATGTAAAGAGGGCGGTGGAGATAAGGGATGAAATACAAGAGGGAAGGAATAAAACCTTAATTTTTGGTAACGGCGATGTGGAGAATATTGCTGATGCTGAAGTGAAAGTTAAAGAGACTGGCTGTGATGGGGTGATGTTTGGCCGAGCTATTTTGGGAAGACCTTGGCTATTCTCTAATTCGCGCGAATTAGAGAATAAGGAGGATTTTGAAGTTATTAGAAAAATACTTGAAATTTTGGTAGAACATACCAAACTTTTTGAAGATCTAGTTTTGCCGAAGCCGCCAATCGGACAGGGTAAAAATTTCGCAGTAATGAAAAAACATTTCAAGGCTTATGTAAACGGTTTTAACGGCTCAAAGGAATTGAGAATAAAGTTAATGAATGCAGAAAACACAAATGAAGTTGAGCGAATAGTAAATAAATTTTTATTATCGTATAATTAAAATATGGATTTGGTTCCAAACATCTTGAGCAAGTTTTCATTTTCAGGCAATTCTGTAGCTGGTTTGATTTTGTTTTTAGTAGCAGCCTTCACAGCAGTGGCATCACTCGTTATGTTTTTTCATTGGAAAAAATATGGTATGGGCGGGGCGGCACTGGCCTTAATGGAGTTGCTTTATATTGGCGTCTCAGCGGTTCTTATTGTCACTGCTTTTTTAACCATAAATTAAGATGATTACTTTTGAAAAAGGCGAACAAATAGTAAAAATAGTTAGAAGGCATTATTTGGTAATTATCCCCATGATTATAACTCTTATGGTAGTAGCCTTAGCTCCTCTGGTTTTATTCCTTTTTATAACCTCTGGTTTTATTCCTTTAGATGAAAGTGTAATAAAAATTATTGAAAGATTTTTTTTAGAATGGAAAGTCTTTGGATATTCACTGTGGCTCCTACTTCTGTGGGTTATATTTTTTATAGAATGGACCGATTATTATCTCGATCTTTGGATTATTACCAACAGACGCATTGTTGATGTGGAGCAAAAAGGGTTTTTCCATCGCGAAATAACCAGTTTTCGTTTTGAACAAATCCAAGATATTACCGTAGAAACTCATGGTCTAATAGAGACATTTTTTAAATTTGGCACTCTTCAAATTCAAACTGCTGGTCACAGCCGAGACATTATAATCAGAGATGCTCATTACCCTGAAGAGGCCAGATCTTTAATTTTGAGATTAAGTGAGAAATCCAGAGCCATACCAAACCAATAACATATCCAGCTAAAACATCAGATAAATAATGAACTCCTAAATATAGACGACTCACTCCTACTAGTAAAATTAAAATAGCGAGAAATATGATAAGGAATTTGTGTAACGAATGATGTTTATCCCGCGAATCTTTAACGGAGTAAGACCAAATTATGTAAAAAATAAATCCATACAGAGCCATGGCCATAGTGGCGTGGCCACTAGGAAAGGAAGAGGAAGTTTCAAGATAAAGAGCTTCGGCAACAGGTCTCGCTCTATAAAATAGATGCTTAAGCAAATAAACAGTTCCGGCACTTCCGCCAATTGTAATAAGTAAAGGCAAAATTCTTTGGTAATGTCTGTGGATGTAAAATGATAGTGCTGAAAGAAAAGTAATGCCGATGACCATTAAATAACCTCCTGAGTAAGTAAAAACCATCATCAAAAAAGAAAGCCATTCCGTCCGGTTATTTACTAAAAAATTCAAAATAGCTTGGTCTATAAAGTTCATATAAATATTATAACCCATAATCTTATTCTGTGATATTCTGATAAATATGGAAAAAAACATGGATGGCATTATGCGTTGTAGTCGCTACTCATTTGGGCCAAACCGTCTTCATTATTGTGGGCCGGATGCAAATAAGGAATTTAAAGAACTCATAGAAAAAGATGGAAATAATTTTGAACTTTCTCATTTGCTTAAACAATTTAAAACTCTTTTCCCATATCTTCGGAAAATTGCGGAAGCCAACGGCGTGAAAGATGTTTTTGATAGTCGAGTGGTTGAAGCTTATTGGCTCGGCAATAGGCTTTTGGAAAATATAGAAAAAAATATTTTATACCGTTTTTTAGTAGATGATTTGAAAGTTAAAAATAAATTAAAAAGTAATGAATTCCATTGGCTGGAAGAAAAAATTAAACAGGGTGCAGTGCCACATCATTCATTTCATGTTTTCAATATTTGGGGGCAAGAAGGACACAATGATTTACTCTCGGAATTAAACAGGATGGATGAATGTAGGATTTCTTCGGGCGTGGTTACGGCTCTAAACGGCCCTGAAATTATTGTTTCCACCGAACCGCTCATATACATGGCTGGCAAGTTTGCGCTCGGCGGTGCGACCCCCAAGAGCCTAACGAGGCAATTAGAGGCAGAATATGATATAGAGCAAATAAAAGTGGGGGAAACAGTATCAATACATTGGAGCGTACCATGTGAAGTTATCACCCCAAAACAAGCTGAAATTTTGCGCAAATATACACTTAAGAATATTGCTTTCGCTAATTTGAATTTATGAAAAAGAAAATTTTTGTTTTTGGAAATATGGATTTGGAAATGGACAACCTGCCTCTTAGGATTTTGCCTAAGCTTCAAGAAAAATTTCCGGATATTGAGTTTGTAGTAAAAGATCCAAATGAAGAATGGGAAGTACCAGAAGAAATAACGATTTTGGATACGGCAGTTGGTATAAAAGAAGTAACAGTTTTTGATAGTCTGGAAAACTTTTCAAAAGTGCCGAGAGTGGGAATGCACGATTTTGACGCTTTAACCAATCTTCGTTATTTGCAAAAGCTTGGAAAAATTAAAAAAATAAAAATTATAGGAGTATCGCCGGATATGGAGGAATCGGAAGCTCTCGTTAAAATAATTAAAATTTTTAAAAGAATTTAAATAAGGCATCATTCTAACGGATGATGCCTTACTGAGCTCGTTTTACTACAATACAGACCGTATTGCGGTGAATCAAAACCTTGTCACCTCGGTTTGGTTGCAAGCAATAGGTGTCAAAACAGCGGATGGTTTTTCCGTCTACAAGAACATAAACGCAGTTTGTGGATACGGAGCCTATTTCCCCTATCCTTATTGCACAGTTTCCGGAATGACCATGATGGTACAGAAAGAACTTGTAAACGGTCCCTGACGACCAGGCGTTCTTTCCCTTCGCGGTGGCGTATAACTCCAAGCCGATGACCGGCTCTTTATAACATCTTCGCAGAAGAGATATTTCCGGTTGTTTCTTCTTTTTTGTGTGCCACTTTAAGAGCTCGAGGTCTTCTTGGCTCATTTTATGAGTTAATACCTTGTCCTCGCCGCAAGGTAGGACGATGTACAAAAAAAGCAATGGTCCGGCTGGCAGTTTCTCCATGGCGAACCTCCTTCCGAGAGAACCTTACCACTATTTCTACTCCCATTCAACTTTAAGAAAGTGTGCTGCACAAGACATACAAGGATCATAAGCGCGGATGAGTTTTTCTATTTTCAGAGTAATTTTATTTTTAGTTTCTTCAGAATTATCAGCATATTCGGGTTTTTCTATTAAACTTTGCACTAAAACACCTACGTCTCTTTCAATATTGATTTGATTTTGTCCGGTTGGCACCACCACTTCGCCATTAGAGACTTTGCCGTCATCACCCAAAACAATTTTATGATAAAGAGTGCCGCGTGGCGCCTCAATCACACCGATTCCTACGGCTCCAGCTTTGGCTTCAACTTTAATTGGAGTCTCTGGTACAAATTTATTATTTGAAAGCAGGTCGGTGGCTTCATCTATGCTATGCAGTATTTCTATCGCTTGCGCTAAATTGTTGTAAAAAATGTCAGTTGAGGGAAAGAGTTTCAAAACTTCTGCGGCTGACTCCAAAGTTTTAGGATGTAGTTTGTTTTTAGCCAAGTTTATGCGAGCGAGAGAGCCGACCATATAGCCCTCACCTTGGTAAGTGTAGCCAACAGCTTGAGAATATGGAATGACAGTCTGTTCTAAATGTGAACGAAAATCTTTTTCCTCAAATTTTTTGCCACTACTTGTTTCGATGATACCGTTTATATAACCAAAAGTGTCTTTTGGCACGAGAGCGATATATTTGGTTTTACGGTCAAAGTGGAACGGCGCATTTTTGAATATTTCTATGAGTCTCAAAACGGCTGGCCTTATATTTTTTAATTTTTCTATCGCTTCAGTAACCCCGGCTTCATCCGGAAATTTTAAAAAGCCACCAATGACAGGAAGAGTTGCATGAACGCTTCGGCCGGCGATAAGAGTCGCGAGAAAATTGCCGGCAGATTTAACTCCAAAGCCATCGTGAAGGAGTTGGTGTTGTGCCGGGTCGCTTTCATCAAAATCCAAAAAGGCATCTTTGCCAAATATATCTGGCATACTGAACAAATATAAATGCAGGGCATGGTCGCGTATCATAAGACCGTGCATCATAAGAGTCCGTAAAATTTTGGTTTGGGGAGAGGGAATTATACCCAGAGCATTTTCACAAGCTTCAATACTGCACATTATGTGCGAATTGGAACAAGTACCGCAAATACGAGCGAGGTGGGCGGGGATTGCGACCAAGCTTTTACCTTTCATTGCTTCAGTGAAAAACCGCTTGTATTCTTCGGTGGCAAATTTTACATTTGTAACCTTGCCGTCTTTCACTTTTAATTTAATTGAAGCATTCCCTTCTATTTTTGTGATATGTTCCATTGAAAGGTCAAATGTGTGCATAGTATTGATTAAAACTATTAAGTGGTTGGACGTAATTCGGCTACTAAAGCATTAACTTTTTCCAAAAACATTTGAGGGCTCATCGGACAGCCAGGGATTTCAACATCTACTTTAACCACCTCGGAAACTTTTTTGACTTTTGGGGCGGCACCAAATTTAGTTACAAGAAAGCTTATATGCTGATTCTGTTCTTCGTCAAAAGTATTTCTTTGTCCAGCGGGGAGACCGACGACAGCGCATGAACCGACCGCTACCAATTTTTTAGAGCGGCTTCGGATATCTTTTATTTCTTCTTCTTGTTTTGAAGAAGCGACGGCTCCTTCTATAAAAGCGATATCAAATTCGTCAAAAATGTTTTTTGATTTTAAAACTCGCACATGTCGAAAATCAAAAATCTTTTTCCACTCCTGCCAATGGTCGTTTAAAACCTCGGTCATCACTACAGTATTGTCTTCACAACAACTAAACGAAAACCACCCAATTTTGATTTTCTCCTCATTTTGCATATTGTGTCCATTATAACATGTTATAATAATTTCATGAGCGAAGATTCAAACAAAGATATATTTACCATCGGCATCGGTGGTGCGGCTGGCGAAGGTGTCAAAAAAGTGGGTATAAATATTGGTAAACTTTTGTGTGATATGGGTTTTGAGATTTATTTGTCTATTGATTACCCGTCTCTCATTCGTGGTGGTCATAATTTTGTACGTCTCAGTTTTAGTAAAAATAAAATTTGGAATGATTATGCAAAATTAGATATTTTGGTTTGTTTGAATGAAGAAACAAAAGAAATTCATAAAGGTGAAATGAAAGAAAACGCAGAAGTGATTTCTGGCTTGGCTTTGCCAGAAATAATAGAGAGAATTAAAAATATTTTAAAAAAGAGAAATTTTGAATTAAATAGAGAAAAAAATGAATCAGAACTAATAAATGGCAATATCGCTTTTGCCAAAGGTTTAGAGGCCGCTGGTTTGGATTTTTATATAGCTTATCCTATGACTCCATCGACTTCTATTTTGCATTATTTGGCTAGCAAACAAACTAAGGAAGGTTTGAAAGTTATACAGCCGGAAAATGAAATTGCTGTAATTAATATGGCACTTGGTATGGCCTATGCTGGCAAAAGAGTGGCGGTCGGTTCGGCAACAGGCGGTTTCGCTCTGATGCAGGAAGCTTTTAGTTTCAGTGGTATGGCAGAGCTTCCGCTCGTGGTGGCTGTAGTGCAAAGGCAGGCGCCGGCGACTGGTGTGCCAACGCGCTCTTCACAATCGGATTTGCGTTTCATTATTCATGCTGGGCATGGAGAATTTCCAAGGATCGTTATAGCTCCGGGTGATCCGGAGGAAAGTTTTAAAGCGGGAGCAGAAGCCCTTAATCTGGCTTGGAAGTTTAAAGTGCCGGTTATTGTTTTGCTTGATAAAATTTTGTCAGAACACCTGATGACCTCTTCTATTGATTCGGGTTTTATTTCTGTAGAGCGAAATGAAAGTATAATTTTTCCCGGCACACCCGAAAAAGTAGTAAAAGTGACCAGTTATGAACACGACGAAAATGGTATCACTGTTGATAAAGCAGAAGATGTGAAAAGAATGGTAGAAAAAAGATTTGCAAAATCGGCAAATATTGAAGAAGAGATGAAAAACAGAGAGGCGGTTAAAATTTATGGAAATACAGATGGTGGGGATGTTGTAGTCTTTTTTGGTTCCACCAAAGGCTCAGTACTTGAGGCCGCCAAATATTTTAATAAGTCAGTAAAGTTGGTGCAGGTAGTTTGGCTTGAGCCATTTGATACGGAAAGAGTTAAACGAGAACTAGAGGGTAAAAGAGTAATTTGTATAGAGGGCAATCACAATGGCCAACTGGCCTCCTTAATTCGTGAAAAAACTGGTATTGAAATAACTGAGAAAATATTAAGATATGATTCAACCTCTTTTGATTCAATAGAATTAGCCGAACAAATTAATCAAAAATTTTCTTAAATAAAAAATGGAATTAAATTTGGCTACAAAATCAAAAATCACTTGGTGTCCGGGTTGTCCAAACTCGCAGATTTTAGTTTCTTTCAGGCAAGTTGTGACGGAATTGGTGCAAAATGGCTTGCTAAAAATTGAAAATATGGCAGCTTTTGCTGGTATTGGTTGTCACGGCAAAATTTCCGATTATATTAATGTAAATTCGTTTACCTCGCTTCATGGGCGGATGATCCCAGCTATGACGGGAGCAAAATGCGCTAATCCCTCATTAACCGTTGTGGGTTTTTCAGGAGACGGGGACTCTTATGATGAGGGTCTTGAACATTTAATTCACGCCGCCAAACGCAATTCCGATATAAATCTTTTTGTTCACGACAACCGGGTTTTTGCTCTTACTACCGGTCAGTTCAATGCTCTGAGCCCGAAAGGTTTTAAAAGCAAATCCACCCCTTTTGGCAGTATTGAAGAGCCTTTTAATTCCCTGTTTCTAATGCTTTCCGCCGGTGCTACTTTTGTGGCCCGTACTTATGCAGGAGATATGGCTGGTACAAAAAAAATAATGCAAGCCGCTATCACTCACAAAGGATTTTCTTATGTTGATATTATTCAGCCATGTATTACATTTTTTGACACCAGGGATTATTTTAAAGATAAAGTTTATTGGATAGGCGAAGATTTTCCAACAAATGATTTGAAAGTGGCTATGGAAAAAATTTCTGAAAATGCGGAAGACCTGCCTGCGCAGGCAGGAAAAGTTCCGTTGGGAATATTTTATAAAGTAGACAAGCCGACTTTTGAAGAAGAGTTGTACAAATAATTAATTATGGATATAAAAATTTTTTTTGATTCTCAATCTATAGCTGTTATCGGGGCTTCGGGCGATAAAAGCAAAGTAGGCCACTCTTTGGTTGCCAATCTTCTTGATAAGAAAGGTAGAAAAATTTATCCTGTTACTCTAAACGAAAAAGAAATTCTGGGGCTTCCGACATTCACTTCTGTTTTGGATATTCCGGGGGAAGTTGAGCTTGCGATTATTGCTGTCAAAGCGGAAGTTGTGCCCCAAATTCTTTCTGATTGCGGTCGAAAACAAATACCAAATGCAATTGTAATTTCTTCTGGTTTCAAAGAGATGGGGCGAAGAGGTAAGGAGCTTGAAGATGAAATATCAAGGATAGCCAAGGAACAAAATATTGCTCTTATTGGTCCAAATTGTCTTGGAGTCATTGACACTAAGAACGATTTTAACGCTTCTTTTTCGGCTCAAAAACCTTTGACGGGGTCTATAGCTTTTTTGTCTCAATCTGGTGCTCTCGGTACCGCCATGATTGACTGGGCCATTCAAGAGGGCATTGGCTTTTCAAAATTTATCAGTCTTGGCAATGAAGCACAGCTTACTGAAATCGATTTTCTTGAATATTTAGAAAATGACCCGGAAACTTCTTCTATTATTATGTATCTGGAAAATATTAACGATGGTCCAAAATTTCTGGAAACTGTAAAAAGAATTACATCAAAGAAGCCGGTGGTTGTTATAAAAGCTGGTATGGGTAACCATGGAAATTTGGCAGTAATGTCTCATACCGGCTCACTGGCTCCGCAACCCGTCGTCTTTATTGCCGCCTGCAAGCAGGCCGGCGCCGCTACTGTTTCGTCTGTACGCGGAGTTTTTAATATAGTTAAAATACTATCCCAAACCGGTTATGTGGATGATCCAATCCAGCGTTTAATCATTTTAACTAATGGCGGTGGGCCTTCTGTAATTGCAGCGGATCTCATCGACCGTTCCCAATCTTTGTCTCTCTCAGTACTCAACGAGGATATAAAAGAAAATTTGCGAAAAGTTTTGCCTCCCATGGCGGCAATAGGGAATCCAATCGATATTATTGGTGATGCTTTGGCTGAGCGGTATGATAAAGCCCTTGATATTTTATCTAAAGTTGATGATGCGGATGCGATAATGGTAATACTGACTCCACAAATGATGACAGATGCAGTGGGGACTGCAAAAGTTTTAGCTAAATATAAAGGCAAAAAGATGATATTTCCTGTTTTTATCGGCGGGCATTCAATACAAGATGGACGAGAAGAACTTATAAATTCCGGTTTGGCTCATTTTGCTTTTCCGAGAGATGTTATAGATAGTCTTGATTATTTGGCACGAAACTCTTCCAAAATTAAACATTTTTTCGGTCACAATTTTGGCCATCATGGGGAGTCGACGGGGGTATCTTCAATAGGAGAAATGGTTGAATTTACAAAAACTATTAGTCTACTTTTGGAGTATGGAATTTCTGTTAATGGAAAATTTATAACAAAAAAGGAGGATTTGGCTGAGACGGTTGCTTCTTGTGGTGAAGGACCATACACCATGAAAGCCATTTCTAAAGAAGTAGTTCATAAAACCGAAAAAGGAGCTGTCAGATTAAATATTTCAAATTTGGACGAGGCTGGTTTTATATGGGAAGAATTGTGGACAAAAATTCCGGCAGTTGAAGGAATTTTAGTTCAAAAAATGGAAAAGGGCAAGGAAATAATAATTGGTATGAAAAGAGATAATACATTCGGCCCAACCATCCTTTTCGGTCTTGGCGGTATTTTCGCTGAAGCCATCAAAGATACAGCTCTGCGTATTGCACCAATTGAAAAAAAGGAGGCCCTAAAAATGATGCAGGAAATAAAAGGCATTAAAATTTTGCAAGGTATGCGCGGAGAATCTTCCATTGATTTTGATTTACTCGCTGACATTTTAGTTAATCTTTCTAGTCTTGCTCTTGCTCATCCTGAAATAAAAGAAATAGATCTTAACCCCGTTATAGTCACCGAAAATTTTGCAACAATCGTGGATGCGAGAATTATGATTTAAATTATTTTGGAAAGAGTTGTTTTATATCAAAATTTGGATCGGAGAGTTTGGATTCGTAACCCGAGACTTTAAAGTTGAATTCTATCAGTTTGTTGATTGGACTCATATCTTGTGTGCGGTTTATAAAAGTGGCACCGATGATTTTATCGTTAGTGTCGATAATAATGCGGGCAAAAGAATTTATTTCAGATGATCCTCGTTTGATTATTTTTCTTGCAGGGTTAACTTTTACATCTCCTGACATAGCTATATTTAAACCAAAGCCGATGCAAGTATAAAAAGAAACCATACGGAAAGGTTTATGCTCCCCAAGCATATTCATCGCTACGGCGCGGCCTTGCATTTGAGCATTGACCCAATTTCCTAGTTGGATTTTTTCACCGAGAACCAAATCATTAAATTCGGCAACGTCTCCAGCTGTATAAATATCTGGAATATTTGTTTCCAAATATTCATTAGCCAAAATACCTTTGTTTATTTCTATACCCGCTTCTTTTACCCAGTTCAGATTGCAAACCAAACCGATGCCGATAATTGCCAGTTGGCATGGAACTTGAGTACCGTCTTTTAAAATCACTCCGCTTATTCTCTCATTTCCTAATATTTCAACTACTTCATTTTCTCTCAAAATTTTAACACCACCTTTTTGCAAAGCAGTCTCAATCATTTTGGCCGACTCAATATCCAAAAGTGGGTACCAAAAATATGATTCGCGCATAATAAGAGTTACTTCAAGCCCGGCCAAGTGCATCATCTCGCACATTTCAAAACTCACAAATCCGGAGCCTATGGCGATAGCTTGTTTAGCAGTTTTGACATTTTCAATAAGTTCTTTAGCTTGATCCAAATCACGCACATAACAAATACCAGCTTTATCGACCCCAGGGAGAGACCAACTTCTGGCTTCACCACCGGTAGCTAGTAGCAATTTTTCATATTGCAAAATTTGGCCATTGGAAAGTGTAATGTTTTTGGCACTAGCATCAAGTTTGGTGGCTAAATTACCACTAATTAGTTCAATTTTATTTTGCGCGTACCATTCTTCTTTGCGTAACCATATTTGTTCAAATGGTATTTTACCAAAAAAGAAATTTGGTTTAGATAACATGATGCGAGAATAAAAAAGATGTGGTTCATCACAAACTATGCCAATACGACTATCTTTATCATTTTGTCGCAAAGTTTCAGCGGCCGTTATACTGGCTACACCACCACCGATTATTAAGTATTTATATTGTTGCATAAATTACTTCGGAAACACTTGCTTGCCTTCTTTATCAAACAAAAATATTGCTTTGGTTGGACAGGATTCTGCCGACATCATTAAAGTGGCGTCATCTGCCGCATCAGCGTGAGTCACAACGGCTTTATTTTCACTATCAAGTTCATAAGTTTCGCCTGAGACTGCGACACATGAAGCGGCGCCGATGCACAAATCTCTATCGACTACTATTTTGCTTATATTTGAACCTTCTTTATTTCTCGTATACTCTTTTATATTGGCCATATGATTTTATTAATTATTCAATAATAATATTTTTAATCTCAGGTATTTCTTCTTTTATCATTCCACCAAGCATTCTGTTAAAAGTCTCATCATGCATTCTGCAGCCGACACATGCTCCGCTTACTTTAAGTTTAACAATTTCATCTTTAACTTCAACTAAAGAGACATCGCCCCCGTGCATTTGTATATAGGGAAGCATTTTCTCAATAATTTTTTGTACTTTGTTTTCCATAATATTTTTCGCTGTAAAAGCGGATAAGTTCTTCTACTTTTGGGAGGCATTTGTGGTATCCGATGCCGACTTTGGTGCGTTTTTGGACGGCTTCTAAAGTTGTCGCTCCTTCCAAGACCGCTTCTTCAATATCTGCTTCGGTAGTTTTGGTATTGGGGTCAATAATTTGCTTGCCTTCCGCTGTAATTCTACCAAATTGTTTTGTTTTTCTGAACCAATCATTGAGGGCGGCGCGCAAAGCCTTGTCACCCAAGACCGAGCAGTGGATTTTCCTGTTCGGCAAACCCCCGAGTCGCTTCATGATATCTTGAGGTTTGATTTCAAGCGCCTTGTCTATTTTCATACCGCCTTTTTCAGTAATCATAACACTAAGCATTGAAGTGGAGGCAATGGCCGAAGCACAGCCAAAGGTGCGCCATTTGAGTTCTTTTATCCTATCTTTTTTGTCGTCAATTTTTAGCCAGATACGCATGATATCTCCGCAAGCCGGGGAGCCGACCATTCCCTCGGCGTCATATTTTGCTTCTTTGGGGTCATTTAATAATAAATTTTTGGGTTTAAAAAAATGCTCTTTGACTTTTTTGGTATAAGCCCAAGTGTCGCTGGTGAATTTGTTGACCACATCTATTTTTTTAGTTTGTTTTTTCATTTGATTTTTTCCTAGGGGCTCCCCTTAGGAAATGGGGAGTTTGGTTGCCGATAAAAGGTTTGGGGTCTGACATTTTGGTCTTTTGATTTAAGCTTAGATTGAGCGGAGAGATAGTTCTTAATTTGGCTACAATTTTTGGCAAATGTTTCAAAACATATTTTATATCTGTCATAGTGTTTAATTTACCGAGTGTAAATCGGATACTGCCGTGTACATATTCGTAAGGATTACCAAGAGCTGTCAAAACATATGAGGGCTCCAGACTTTGGGAATTACAGGCCGAGCCGGTGGAGACCATTATACCAAGCTCGTCCAAATACAAAAGCATTGCTTCGCCCTCGACATCTAAAATAGAAATATTCAAAAAATTAGGCAAACGATCTGTTTTGTGCCCGTTCAAGATTACTTTGGGGATAGTTTTGAAAATACCTTTTTCCAAAGTGTCTCTCATTTTTTTTATTCTCACAAACTCTTTCTTTTTATTTTTATTACATAAGCTCAAAGCTTGTGTGAAGCCGACTATGCCAGGCACGTTTTCGGTGCCACTGCGCAGTTTGTTTTGTTCACCACCATAAATAATGGGATTTATTTTTGTACCACGTTTTACATATAGGCCGGCCACACCCTTTGGCCCGTAAATTTTATGCGCAGACAGAGTCATCATATCTACGCCAAGTTTTTTCACATTTATATCCAAATAACCAGCGGATTGAGAAGCGTCAGTATGCAGAAGGGCACCTTCTGCATACTCTTTAATAATTTTAGAAATTTCAGAAATAGGTTGGATAGTGCCTGTTTCGCTATCGGCAGAAGTTATGGAAACTAAAATAGTTTTGTCATTTAGTTCTTTTTTCAGCTCTTCTAAATTAACCAAACCGTTTTTCAAAACAGGCAATTTCACAATTTCAAATCCTTCCTTTTTCAAAACATCACAAATGGCCAAAACACCCTTGTGTTCTATTGAGGAAGTGATAATTTTGGGCGCAAAAGCCAAAGGGCGTCTTTGAAATGCCCCGGTCCCAAAAGACGCCCTTTGGCTTCTTGCAATACCTAGTATTGCCAAATTATCAGCTTCAGTGGCAGAAGCCGTGTAAACAAACTCGTCTGGCCTGCAGTTTAAAATTTTGGCGATGGTTTTTGTTGATTCTGTAATAGCATTGCTTGCCCTTCGGCTCAGTCCATACAAATTTGAAGGGTTTCCAAATTCCTTTTTAAAATAGGGGAGCATGGTTGAAAACACTTTAGGGTCAAGTGGGGTAGTGGCGGCATAATCCATATATATTTGGTGTTTTGTCATGTGGATACTTTATCACAATATATAGAGATAATTCCATAATATGATATTGCAACAAGCCAATTTTTTGATACAATAACTATATTCTTTGTTTGAAAGAATATTATTCCGTGGTAGCTCAGCGGTAGAGCGGTCGCCTGTTAAGCGATTGGTCGTAGGTTCGATCCCTACCCACGGAGCCATAAAACTAGATACGAACTCATTTTTTGAAGATGAAAGGGTTCGCTCGCCCAGCCCCGCCATTGGCGGGGCTGGGCTTCGCTCCGCGACGGCTCCGCCGTCGCTTTGGCGGGAAATGAAGCGGATTTTAATGCTTTCGGGGGAATAGAAAATGTTTGAAAGAAACTTTTTGGCAAAAAGATTTCTTTCAATTCCTTTGGTGTTTTTGAGTCCGGTAAGGAAAAATTTTAGAGTGTGACAGGTACCCCTTTTCTTAGACATTTAATATCTTTGTATTTGTATTATATT
>ERZ1292629.448-Hain-H43-01um-R1-448-length-44506-cov-6_pt1 | contig 28110 bp, 32 predicted proteins | sample MGYA00564399_ERZ1292629 | MGnify/ENA primary metagenome ERZ1292629 (study PRJEB36523, sample SAMEA6512636) | groundwater metagenome | collected 2019-01-08 | study: AquaDiva: Metagenomics assemblies of 32 groundwater samples
ATTTCAGACGCTAAAGCCGCGTTCCTTCACATTATCGATACCTCGCGATTACTCGGCTTCCTCAAGGCCGACAAGACCGCCATCATCCACGCTGCGTCCAAGGCCGAACAGGCCTTCGCCTATCTGACGGCGTTCGGCGAGGCCGGGCAAGCGGGCAGCGCCCCGCCGCCCGAACTTGCCGCGGCTGCATGAGGCGGCCGCCATGACCCTTGAAACCAAGATCCTGGCCTGCCTGTCGACGGCCCATCTCTCAGCCGAGGTCGCGGCGGAACTGGACGCCATCCTCGCCTATCCGCCGCCGCTTGCGGCCCGCCTCAACCCCGAGCTGTGGCAGGCGCATATCCTCATGGACCGATGGCTGGATTGTGGCTGGTTCATCTGGGTCGCGTCGCCAGCCCGCGCGCATATGCCCGGCTCGCTCAAGGCCTGCCTCGACCTCGCCGAAGCGACCGGCGCGGCCTGGCTGCAGTTCGACCGCGACTGCGCACCGATCGCCGAACTGCCGGTCTACGACTGGTAATCCCCTCTCATCCAAGGAGAACCCTCATGGGTTGGCTCACCATGTCCCGCCATTCGATGGGCGGGCACGCAACCGCGAAAGCCTATCTCGACGACCAGTTCACCTATGAGCGCGACCATCCCGAGGGCGGCACGCGCGGCCTCAAGGTGCTCGCCTCGTCCTGCCCTGCAAACCGCGTCTATTATGCGGCCGCTCAGGTGACACGCGACGGCATCGGCGGCGAGGTCTTCGCCATCGTCTGCCTCGTCCTGTGGAACCCGCGCAGCGCGAGCGGCGAAAATTTTGGCTACAAGGGTATGACGGAAAATATGGGCCCCTGCGAGGCTGCCTGTCCCGCCGCGATCCTCGATCTTCTGACACCGACCACAAACGAGCATGCGCTCGACTGGCGACGTCGCTCCCGCGAGGCGCTCGCCCGCCGTTCCCGAAAGATCGAGACCGGCGCGCGCATCAAGCTGCCCGCCCCGGTCCGGTTCTCCGACGGGCATGTGGGCGAAGAATTCATCGTTGACCGGATCGGCCGCCGGGTCATCCTGCGCGATCCCGAGACGCGCATGCCCTACCGGATTGGCCGCTTCATGGACCAGGCCTGGACGATCGTCCCGGAGACCAAGGTCCACAAGACCCTCTTCGCCTGAGCGCTCTTGCCTCCCGTCCCTCCTGCGAAGACAAGGATCTGATCATGTTCCCTTTTCCCTTTCCCCGGTCCGCCAAACGCGACCTCCTGTGCAGCCGACAGAATGCCGAGCGCGTCGCTGCACGTCTGTTCGCCGCCGACGGCGGGCCGATCAGCGTCGTGCGCACCGGCGATCTTCTCCAGCCCTACCGCGTGGCCCTGGTCCCGGCCCGCTATGAGCAGGTCGAGACGGTCATAGTATCATGATGGGTCGCAAGGTCATGCTCTCAAGCGTCTTTGCAGCCCTGCTTATGGGCTCCAGCCTGTCGGACGCCCAGAGCTTCCATGCGCGCGGCCGCGCGCTCGACGGCGATACGCTCGCCGTCGATATCCGCCTGCTCGGGATCGATGCCTTCGAGACAAGGCAGATGTGCGAGCGCCGGAACGGCTGCTGGTCGTGCGGCAAGGCCGCGCAGGATCTCGCAGCACGGGCTCTGCGCGACGCCGAGGCGGTCATCACGTTGACGCCCTCATCAACCTATGGCCGTCCGGTCGCCACCGTGACCGTTCGCGGCGCTGACCTCGGCGAGACGCTGCTCCGCGCCGGGCTTGCAATCCCGCAATCGCAGTATCTTCGCCGCGATCCCGCGCGCCGCGCGCGCTATGAGGCGGCCTACGCCGAGGCCCAAGGCCGCAAGGCAGGGGCCTTTGCCGGCACCTGGCTGCCCCCCGCACGATGGCGCAAGGGCGAACGCCTCGCCTGCGAGCGCCGACAATAATCACCTCGGCGCTTGAAGCGCGCGGCACACCCCGCAGGCACCTGGGCGCGCCGAGGCTGGCGGCGGGCTTTGCCGATGAGACTGGTCTCCAAGGACATGTCGTATGATTACGTCCTCGTCCCAATCGCGCGCGATCACGCTGATGGTCGGGCTGCCGCATCTTCGCTCCGGCCCGCTGCTCGCCCGCGCGCGCAGGCTTGCGCTGCCGGTCCTCGTCTCCGCCAACGCTTTCTCCCGCTGGGTGGACGCAGCGCAGGGACGTGAATGGGCCGGCTGGAAACTCCAGGGCCTGAAGAATGCGGCCGGTCTCCACAGTCTTTGCCTGGACAGTGCCGGGTTCAGCGCCATGGCTCGCTATGGCGGCTTTCCCTGGACCATCGACGACTATGTCGCGCTCGCATCCGCCTATCCCTTTCGCTGGTGGGCGAGCCTCGACTATTGCGTGGAGCAAGAGGTTGCCCGAGACCGGGAGGAGGTTCTGGACCGGATCGCGCGCACCGTCCGGGCCAATATCGAATGCCATGCGCGCGCTGTCGATCGGAATATCGCCAGCACGTTCCTGCCGGTCATCCAGGGCCGCCTGCCGCAAGATTACGAACGCTGCGACACCGCGCTCGCAGGTCTTGTCGATCGCCATACCCTCATCGGTGTCGGATCGATGTGCCGACGACCCATCCATGGCGACGCCGGTCTCATCGCGGTGGTGGATCATCTCGACCGCGTCCTGCCGCCGGCGGTGCGGTTGCATCTCTTCGGCGTCAAGGGCGCGGCTATTCCCTTCCTCAAACCCTTCGCGCGCCGCGTCGCCTCGATCGACAGCCAGGCCTATGGCATCGCAGCGCGTAGTAAGGCGCGGGCGCATGGGTGTCGAAAGTCGGATGACCTCGTCGCCGACGAGATGGAGCGGTGGGTCGAGCAGCAGCTGGCGCGGTTACGCCAGCCTGCCCGCGCCCTGCCGATCGCGGCGCCAGCGATAGCGTCGCCGCTGCGGTTCGATCTCTGGCAGGAGGCGATCGCCCAAGCGCGGGAGGATCTGCGCGCGCTCATCGAAAGCGGCGACCTCGATCATGATGCGCTTGTGACCGGATGGGTCGAGCAATGGGCCGCAGACCTGATGCACCCTGAGGCTTGATGGCGATCACCAAGCACGGCGCCGGACGCGGCACAGCCCTGCAGCTCAGGATTTGACGACCGCCTCCGCCCACCAGGACGCACCTTGGACGAAATCGGCACGACTCTCCACCAGGGGACCATCGGGCTCCGCCGCGACATAGGGGTTGGTCAGCGGGAGGATCGTTCGCTTTTCACGGTGGATCTGGCCCGCGATCCGGCCGCGCCGCTCGAGCAGATCCTCCAACCAGGCGAGGTCGTCGAGCATCTCGACCACGCCGCGACCAGCCAAGCAGAAATAGATCGTCCGCTGAAAGTCGTCGGCCTGCGGATTGGACAGGAGGCTTGCGAGCTTCCGTTTGCCTTGCGCCAGCCCCTCGTGGATCCACTGGGCCGCCTCGCGGATCTCGCGCACGGCATAATAAGCATCGAGCGCATCCATGCCGATGGCCGCATTGGCGATCATCCGGCGCGTCGGCCGATTGTCGGGATCGAGCGCGGCATCCCGTAGCGTGATATCGAGATCGAACCGGTCGAGAAAATTGGACATGCTCATGGCGGAAACTCCCTTCGCGTGGGAACGGACCGTGAACATCTGGCATGGTCAACTGGTCGGCATCGACCTGGATCAGGCCTTGTCGGCCGCACTGGGGAGTTCGCGATGAACGGCCCTGGCGAGATTGAGGTCGTAGCTGAGCGCGCTGCTGACCGGGAGGCTACGCACGCCCAGGGCCTGGAGCGTATAGTTGAGGTCGGGCGTCACCGCCGCGCCCGCCGCTTCGATCGGCAGGTCCCAAGGCCGAAGCGGCGAGACCGGCCACCGTATGCCCTCGGCCTCGCGCATCAGCGTATCGCCAAGCAGGCAGAAGGCGGAGGGATCGCAGCGATAGTCCATGTCGATCCGGGCCGCGATCGTGTTGTCGCCCGCGTCGCGCGCGGCGAAGGCCCGGTGACGCCCCTCGATGACCTGATAGAGAGCGGGAAGTCCAGCCACCGTCAGGCGTTGCACCTTCACGGGCAGACTGTTCCGCGCGTCCCGGCGGTCGCGTACGGCTCCGACCAGCCGGTCGAACCGGACCGGCTGGGCTAGCACGTAGCGCAGTTCGATTGCGGCCGCCCCGGGCGGCGCGACACTGCCACGGGAAAAGGCGGTGGCGCAGACGGCCCGCGCGAAAAGATCGACCTGAAACGGTCCTATGACGCTGAAGATACCGGTCGCATCCGGTCCCGCCATCTCGTTCGCGCGCTCACCAAGCTCAGGATGTCCAGGGATGCGCAGGTCCGACACGCCGCCACGCAGGCATTCCATCATGTCGATGCCCATCGCCTGAGTCCTCTCCATTTCGGAGGAATTTTATACCTTGCCGAGGCGTCTGACTATCCGGCGGTTCTTTCCCGTGGCCGCACCGGAAAGGTCCGCAGTCTGCAAGGACCGCCCAGCGCCAGGCGCCGGAAAAAGGGGAGGGGGGCCGAGAGGACGAGCGACGTGGATCGCTTGGCCCCTCGGAGACTTTCCCCATGAGCTACGATGTTGCGTTTCGCCACCAGCAGGCCCTCGACCCGAGCGCGCTCTCGAGTGTCACCACCACATTGCACGCGATCGGCGCCGCGATCACCGACTGCCGCAACGCTGGCAAGGACGCCGAGATCGACCCTGCGGTCATCCTCCTTATCCGTCACCTGTCGCAAGTGTGCGAAGCCTGGCCGCCCAGCACTCTCCTGCGCCGCGAATGCCTGGACGCGATCGCTGAGATCCGGCGGCATCCTGTGCTCAAGACGCTCGCCTATCGCGGCGTTGCCTATGACGAGCCCGCCAAGCGCCTCTTCCATAGCGAGGGACGGATCGCGGTGCGGCGGCTCGCCGAGGCCCTGGGTTTGGCCGAGGGCAGCTTCGATGTCCGGTCCAACAAGGGCGGCGTTGCCGTCTCCGGCGAAATCACGCTCCACGGCGAGGACATCTGGGTCCAGCTTAGCCTTGGCCTCATGGGACCGGACCGCGAGATCGTCTACCGGCGCGTCCACGGCCGAAGCGACCATATCGGCGAGCGCAACCATTATGCCTCGATCCGCGACCTCATGGCGCCCGATCGCTTCGCCCGGAAGATCCGCCGGGATCTCAATCTGGCACCCGCCACCCCATCGGATTGCCGATTGTTCGCCTGACTCTCAGGCCGGCGGCGGGTCGACATGGCCCAGCCACCGGGCGAGCCAATGCGCCATGGTGGCGCGATAGTCAGCGGGACTGTCGGGTTCGGCCGTCGCTTTCCATCCGCATTGGCACTGCACGGTGCGCACCGCGTCGTGGGGCGGCGCTGCGTAGACGATCATATGCGCCCTGAGCGGCATCTTTCGTTTCCCCCCGCGGCACGATGCTGCGCGCGCGCGGGGCGGCTGTCCACATTTTTGTCAGTAGCGCCCGCCTGCGGGCAGGCCCCCAAAAGGACACCTCATGCACCGCGCGCCTAATGACGCGGCACCTTGCCGCGTGCCCGACAGGATCGCCCTCGATCCGCAGGCCCCCATCATCCTTGCCTACGGCATCGGGGTCGATTCCACCGCACTCTCTGTGGAGAATCGATAATCTCATATGGCGCTGGCGGTTGAAGGCGGCATCCAGCGGCCGTCGAGAACCATTAATCTCATCTGCAGAATCGGTTCTCGATTCGCCGGTGGCTTCCGAGAATCGATAATTGATTCCGCCATAGGTTATTCGATGCTGTAGCCGAGCGCGCGATATCCGGCGTGGCGCTTGGCGGCCATGCGCGAGAGCATCGGGACCGCATCATCGGCATAGTCATAGACGAGCACGTCGGTTTTCCCCGCGTGCCGGCGATGCAGGCGCCCTACATACTGGGCGAGCGTCCCTTTCCAGGAGATCGGCATGGTCAGGAACAGCGTGTCGAGACGGTCGTCATCGAACCCTTCGCCGATGTAGCGGCCGGTTGCGAGGATGAGCCGCTCCTCGCTGTCAGGCACACGCAGTGCGGCGTCCGCTACCTTGCGTTCCGCCGCGCTCATTCCACCCCGCAACACCACCAGGTTCCGCACGAACCGGGATAACCGGCCCTGCAGATACTCGAGATGGTCCTTGCGCTCTGTCAGGATTATCGGCGACCGCTTCGCCTCTAGGGCACGCAGCACGTCATCGAAGATAAGATCGTTTCGGGCCTCGTCCTGCGCCAGCGCCGCATAAACCGCGGGCATCGGCGGTCGGTCCATGATGGCGAGCGTCTGCGGCAGCCGGAAGGCCGTGCGCCGTTGCCGTGTGCGATGGGCGATCCCGCGGCGGGCAGCCTGGGTTCGCGCATCCACCCGATAGCGGATCGGGCCGCACTGCATGAAGATGATCGGCTGATGCCCATCCTTGCGCGCAACCGTGGCGGAGAGGCCGAGCACGAACCTGGCCTTGGCGCGCCGGGCTACAAGTTCGAAGCTCGCTGCGGACAGGTGATGGCATTCATCGACGATGAGGTGACCATAGTCGCCAACCAGATCCGAGACCTCGCCGCGCCTTACGAGGCTCTGTATCAGCGCCACGTCGATCACGCCTGTAGGCTTCCGCTTGCCACCGCCGATTGTGCCGATCAGCTTCGGATCGATATCAAGGAACGTTCGCAACCGTTCGACCCATTGGCTGAGCAACTCCTTGCGATGGACGAGCACGAGTGCATTGACCTGCCGTTTTGCGATGAGGTGTGCGGCTACCACCGTCTTGCCGAACGCCGTTGTCGCGGCCAGCACCCCGTCATCATGCGGATCGAGCGCGTCGACCGCCTTTTGCTGGGGTTCTTCGAGATCACCCTGGAACGACAGACCGTCCGGGAGCGGAGTCCCTGCCATTCGCTGGTCGTCGATCCTGACAGTGCTTCCGTGAGCAGCTATAAGCGCGACCAGTTCGTCAAGGCATCCTCGCGGCACCCCGATATGTTTCTGGTGAAGCTCCGCGCAGGAGATGATCCTCGGCTTGCCGAACGTCGGCAGGCGCATGGCCTGCGCCCGATAGAACTCAGGATTCTGGAACGCCGCGAGCCTGACGATTTGCGCGGTTAGCGCCGCCGGCAACCCAATCCGGTCGATGTAGACCTGATCGCCCAGCACGATATCGAGTGTTCCAGACAGCGGTTCGGCCACAGGCAACAAGGGCGGCCGCCGTGACGGTGTCATCCGCCAGGGCTCGGCGGCATGCTCGTCCTCCACCGGTATCCGAACACCCAGCACCCGCCCGCGCATTTCCGCGTCGGCCACCATGCGCGCGGCGTCGTGCCCATCCAGCTGCGACAGCGAAGACAGGAACGCCCATTGATCGGGATAGGGGCGCAACTGCTCATCCACGAACAGGCTGTTTCCCCGCCTGCGGGCGTGCCCCTGCAGCGGCAGCGCGATCAGATTGCCGAACCCGCCGAGCGGCATGGTGTCTTGGCTCGGGAAGAAGCGATCATAGGAGCCGAACCCGATCTCCGGACGCCGCTCCATCGTGTCGGTCAATAGCGATGCGCCCAGCGCGCGGGCGGTTCGTGCTGGCACGGCGTCGGCGAAGAAGATCCAGACATGGCCGCCATTGCCGGATCGGGATCGCTCGAGCGCGGCGGGCACCCCTCGCAGGCGGCAGGTTTCCATCATGGCGAGCGCGTCTTCGGCCCAGTTCGCCTTGTCAAAGTCGGCCGCGAGGAATCGGCAGCTCTCGTCCGCAAGCAGCGGGTAAACGCCCGCCACAAAGTCGCCGGCATCCGATCGCGATAACGCCCGCCCACGCAGATGTTTGTCGATCACCTCGTCCGTCACGGGCAGGAACGCCTGGTGTGCGCACTGGCCGCATTTGACCTGCGGCTTGTCGCAGAGTCCGCGTTTCCACTCATTGCCGCAGGCGGGTGCATAGCCACCGCGCCCGGTCTTGCGATTGTCCCAGCGCAGTGGGAAGACATCCTCGCGACCGGCGAACAACCTGCGGAACAACGCAACCTTCTTATCTGTCGGCGATGTCGCGGTCACCGGAGCGTCGGAGAATAGGGAGATCGCGTCAGCTTTTCGGTGCTCGGTCGATTTTTGCGTCGCGACGGCGTCCAGCGCTGCGATCACCGCTGCCCGCTCGTCATCCAGCGCCTTGAGCCGGGCCCGCAGCCGCGCCACCTCATCCGTGCCGGCAGATCCGTTCACATTGCTGCAGTCGTTTCGGGCAACCGATCACGATAGACCCCACGGATCACTTTTTCGGCGCTCTCGCGGTCATAGAAGGGCTGCAGCTTTCGGCTTCCAGCGATCGCCGGCACTAGGCCGGCATTTCGCAGATGGTGATGAACCCTGACGGCATGGGTAGCTTTCCTGGGGATACGCGCTAACTCGGCAGCGCTGACGAAGCGCGCGCCGAACGCTTCGACCTCTGCTCGCCGCAAGGCGGGCATGATCCTGAGCGGCGTCTGTTTCCTGTCGATTGTCAGCCATCCCATTTGCTTGAGCCTTGCAACCGTTGGGATGGTCACGGCGAGGTGCCGCGCAGCTTGCGCCATGAGCATAAACATCGGATCGTCCTCATATTCGAGGCCGGCGATCACCGCGTCGGTATCGACCAGTATCTGCGCAATGCCCCGTTCACAGCGCAAGCGGCCCGTAGCTTTGATCTGGCCACACAGCAGCCCGCCGATAATTGTCTCCGAGGACCGATAACAGATGCGCACGGCCCGCAGGATCGTCTCGCTGCCTGGCGGCGGCGCTGTGACGAAGGGCGCATCGCCGTGCAAAGCAGTAAGGAAGCGGTCGAGATCTGCCAGACGATACTGCGCCGGGATCGACGCTCCACCAAGCGGGAAGGCGCGGGGAAGATAGTGTCGCGCTATGAGCGCCTTGAATAGCCCGAGACCGACGCCAAGATAACGCCGTGCGTCCTCGGGAGAACAGGATTCGCGGAAGAAGGCCGTCAACGGCCCCTCGAGGGATTTCGGCACGACCATACCCCGGGCGTTGCTGGGCAGCGAGTCGATCAGCCTCAATGCCGCAGCTACGGTCGCGATACGTTCAGCGGATACGCCGCAGAGCTTCGCCAGACCGCCTAGCGTGGTGAGATCGCCTTCTGTTGCGGGTTGGCGGAACAACATCGTGCCTGCTGTTATCGGCACATTCTTCACCACATGATTCTTGAGGGTCTCCCGGATTGGGTCGAGAGCCGGATTGGTGGACAGACCGAGCCAGTATTGCAGACGCCCATAGACACCCACGGGCGTCAGACGCTTGAGCGGACATGCTGCCAGCATCCCGTCCAGCATCTTTTCGAACTGGTCGGGGAAGTCCTCGCAGACCGCAAAGCCCGCCGTCATGGTGCGGGCACGCTCCGCAGGCTCCTGCCGGCGCCAGCTGACGATTAATCTGCCCCAGCGTGCGACCGAGCCCACCCATTGCATGATCTCGGCGGCGTCCGCGAACGCCAGGCTGTCGAGGAATGCGTGGGAGATGCGGGGGCCATCACCAAGCCTGCCGACAAGATAGGCATCGCCGATCCTGCCGTCCGACGTGATCGCTTCAGTACATTCCTGCGTCAGATCGTGCCCACACGTGCAACGCGCTGGTGACAGGTTCGAACGGCGGAACGCGTGCCGACAGGCAGGACATATCGCCAGCAGTGCTCGACCATGATGAGGACAACTCGATACCTTCGCCAGATCCCACCAGGAGCGCCGCCACGGCCGACAGGCGACCGGCCCGTGACCCTGCTCGATATCCGATCGCATGCAGTCCGGGCAGATACGGGCGAAGTGACAACTATAACTGATATTGCCGCTGCGGCTCACAAGCTCACCTACAAGGGCGCTCCCACCCTCGGTCTGCATTATCGAGTTACGAAGCAATGTTTCGAGCGGGACGCCGCTGAGCCGCGCGATATCGTGAAAGCGTCGCCCACGCTCCATATCCCGAACGAAGTCGGTCCGATCGACCAGCGGCACTTGACGCGCAAATTCCAGCCGGGTTTCACAGCCATGCCGCAAGGCAAGGCGGTTGAACAGTGCCCAGCCTGGCTCGAACGCTGCCGGCCGCACCCGCAACGCAAGTCGAGTTGCCGATGCTGTCATAATCCCTCGCGCACGAAGGGCCGCAGGGGTTGCGCGCCCCTTCCGCGCAGCTTTGTGACGCGGCTCATGTTTTTGGGCGACGGAGGCACAGAGTCGCGCAGCCAGATTTCGCGCAGGCGTTCGGCCGAACACAGGAAGGGGTTGTCATAGCGGGCCGGGCCGCCGCTCGGAACTGACGGTTCATCCTCAAGGATCGCATCGAAGTCGAGCATATCCCTGACGTCGGGCTCATAAATCGGATGCCAGCCCGCGTGAACCTCTCCCAACAGGTTCAGATCGATCGACCGCTGGCCGATCGCCAGTGCCACGCTCAGGGCCTCGCTCAGATATTTGGAGACGATCCCGATCTCGCCGCCCGTTGCAACATAGATGCGTTTCGCCATCTCGTGCTTCGCGAGGCCGGACGCATCCGGCAACCCCATCATCTTTTCCATGACGCCGAGCACGCCAGAGAACATCGTGCGACCGCTCCGGGTCGCCCAGTCATAGGGCTTGAGGATGATCGTCGGTTGCAACCGACGGCGCAGTTGCATCGTCTTCTCGCCCGGGACGGAGATGTCGAGCAGCCGGGGAAGACCCGCGATCACGATCTGGACTTTCACACGGTTGAGCAAAGACTTGATGAACTCGGTCACTTCCGCCGTCATGTCGGGATTATTCTCGTTCACCATGTGATGCCCTTCATCGATGAAGATCATCTCGGTGCCCGTCTCCTCGGCATAGAAGGCGATCTTCTCGATCACCTCGCTGGTGTTCCAATGGTCCCGCGCACGATAGCCATAGGCGCCGAGGATCGCCCCCACCAGCGCCCGTCGCGTCGTCCGTTCCGGTGCTTCGACGTAAACGATGCGGCGGACATCGGCATCCTCAGTCGCGCTGTCGGGATAGTCGGCCATATAGTCCTCGAGCGCCGTCGTCTTGCCGGACCCAGCAGAGCCGATGATGAGCAGGGCCCGGGCCTTGAAGCGTCGGCTGTCCTCGCGCGGGCGGTATCGGCCATGTAGCTCGCGGATCGCTGCCTTCGCTTCCGTGTGGCGCGAATGTGGGATCACCGTGGTCTCGAACGCAAGCACGGCGTCGGGTGCCGCTGGCCGTGCCGATAACTTCGCGGCACGAAGATGTGTCATCGCTTCGGGTCCGACCATTGTGCAACCAGAGCCTCGATGTCCGCGTCGAGATCTACGATGGGCGGCGATGGCGCCGGTATCTGCTTCGCCACAGGTGGTGCGGTCTCTACCGCCGGTCCCTGCGTTCGTATTTCAGGCGGTCGTTTCTGGCCTTCGATCGGCGTGAAGTAGCGACCGTCGGTCTCGTACCGCGCCGCCCGCGTCTTGCTGCGGACTTTGCTCGCCTTGCTTTGCAGCTCTTCCGCCGTCTGTTCGGCAAGACCGCGCGCCGCTTCGAGATCGGCGACCGTCACCGGCGCATTTTTCGGCAGGCTTCGCTTTGCTATCGAACGATGGATCTTGTGCTGATATTTGGAGACGCCCCGCGATATGCTCTGGTCGACACACGGGATCATCAGCCATTCGCCGCGCTCGTCGTCGAGCAGCCAGACCTCACCCAGATCATAGGGATCGTAGCGTAACTCCCAGTCCTTCTCCAACCCGCCGCGGCGCGCCAGCAGGGGTTCGAGCTTTTCCCGATCAGCATAGAGCAGTCCCTCATATTGGATGCCGATGTTGGAGATGCGCCGGAAGAAGGTCTCTCCGGTCAGCCGCACAATATGGTCGAAGTCGGGAACCGGGCGCACCGGGTAAAGCGCGCTGAGTTCTCGCCAGCGCTCATAGGGCGTGCATTTCAACGTATCGTGGACGTTGTGATGATAGTCATCGACGATCCACTTGAGGATACGACTACGCATATCCTCGAGCGACAGTCTCGCCCGCGCCACCGGATCATAGAGATCCATGGTCCGCGACAATGTCGTCCCTTCCTCATGGCTGAACACCTGCACGCCGATGGTCTGGAACACGCGCTCGACCGCGCCCTTCAACCATGGCATTTTCACCGGCAGATTGACGATGCCGATATCGAGCATCCTGGCGGCCGACTGCAGCGATTGCGACCGGAACTCCTTGCCGTTGTCGCAGATCAGCCATTCGGGCACGCCGTGGCACGGCCAGTCATGCTCAATATGGGCGAGCCCGGAGAGATCCTTCTTCCATAAGGAATGCGCAAGCGCTCTCTGAAGTGAGGCATAGGACGGCGCCTCGAAGCTCAGATGCACCCCTACGATCATGCGGGTGGCGCGATCGAGAAGCGCGGTTAGCCAGGGCCGCCCCAAGGCGCGGCCGCTCTCCGGATGCACCACCACCAGATCGATCAGACAATGATCCACCTCCACTTCTTCGAGCGGCCGTTCGGGCGGGCTCCGCCGCTCGAAGATGCCGAACTTCAGCCAAGCGGCGCGCCGGCCGAAGCGACGCTCATATTCCTGCCGCTCGGTATAATTGTCGCGGATAAACACCCGGAAGGTGCGGTCGCTGACCGCAGGAACATCTTGTTCGCGGCACAGATCGACATAGCGGCGATAGGCATAGTTCTTCCGCCGCCGCGGCATGCCCAGATACCAGACTTCCACGGCCTGCCGCATGAGCTTGTAGGTATCGGGGTGATCGCCGTCCTCGCGCGCATAGCGGGGTTGGCGTGCCCCGCGTCGATGATAATGCGGAATCAGGAGCCGGACATCCCGGCCGTGCCGGCTCCATACGCTATACCACGCCCGCACTGTATAGGGATTGGGCCGGGTCGCTGCCTTGGTGCGGCGCGGCACGCCGTTCCCTTTTCGCCGCTCCGCGGCCATCCGGGCCGCAAGCGCGGCATCCTCGCGTTCCCATTGTTCATGATGCGCGTCGAACACGGCCTCAGCGGCAGCGGCATAGGCGCCCATGAGTGTCGGATGCTCGCCGCGGATGGCGTCGACCATGCGTACATAGGTGTCCCTGCGCTCGGCCTCGCGGCGGATTTCTTCGGGCCAGAACTCCCAGGTTTTTTCGAGCGTCTCGGCGATCGCCTTGGGCAGACCGTCCGCATTGCAAGGATGATGCGTCAGCCGCCGGGCACCATAGACGATGTCGATTTCATCGTCGCTCCATGTTCGCGCATCGCTGCCGCTCTGCGGTCGTAGCAGATAGCCACGGCGCTTGCGCTCGATCACCAACCACAGCGCCACCTGACCTTGATCGTCCCGGATCGAGAGCGTGTCGCCTTGCTGGAAGCGCATCGGCGTTGCGTTCATTTTGCATTCCTTCCCCGCATGAGGACGGTGTCGTCATCGAGCGGTCGATCGAGATCCACCGCAAGCTCGCCGACTGCCACCAGGCCGAGCACAATGTTGACATGCACGGGCCGGCCGCCGAGTGCCTCGGCGGCTGCGCCCAGGTTCGACGGAAAGGGGAGGCGGGTGATTATGGTCTGGATTGCGTAGAGGTTTTCTGCCGCCAGCACCGCCACCGTTGCGCGCAGCCGTCGCGCATTCGACAAGCGTGGCTGTCGCCGGATGTCCGTGTCGAGCCACATTTCGTGCCGGGAACCTCGGGCCGCGCACTCGGCTTCAATTGCTGGCAACCGTCCGCCCAATGTGGGGTCTGCCGCCAATCGCGTGGCCAGCTTCACCTGTCGGTAGATGACCTCGCCGCCCACCGTCTCCAGCCGGATATCGGGGGTATAACGCCGCTGTCTGCCCGCTTCCGTCCAAACGAAGGTTTCCGGTTGCACCCCGAACTGGGCAACATCGGGATCGAAGTCGAGAAGCAACAGCGCATCGCGCTCGAGCAGGCTCTCATAAGGTAGCGCATCGCTTGCCTTGATCGACTGATACCAACCCGTGCACGATCTTTGCCCCGGCCGTCGTGCCGGGTTTCGGGCGAACCGCACCGTTGCGCCAGAATGCAAACGGGCAGATTTGTCGGTCACGCTGGCATCCGCTATTTTCCTTACGAGGACGACTCGAATTGCCGGCTCAGTATAACTGCTTCCGCAAAGGGCGCTAATCGGTTCCGCTCAGACACTCCTTATCGAGCTGCATGCGCGCGGCGAAACGCCCGATCTCGTCCTCACCGCCGACCCTGGGGCCGAAAAGCCCGAAACGTATGAATATCAGACGATGATGGCCGCCTGGATGGCGGCCCGGGGCATTCCCTATGAAGTCGTCGCTTACCGGCCCAAGCGCTTCAAGCACTATCCGCCCTATGCGACGATCCTCACCAACCTGCTGGCGAACGCGACGCTGCCGAGCATTAGCCTGGGCCGTCACAGCTGCTCGCTCAAATGGAAGGTCGCGCCCCAGGAGGCCTTCCTCAAGCAATGGCCGCCGGCCAAGGCCGCCTGGGCGGCAGGCCGGAAGGTCGTGCGCCTGATCGGCTACGACGCCTCGCCCGCCGACGCACGCCGTTATCGCCATGCCGCCGGGATCGACGACCCGCTGTTCGAGTGCCGCTATCCGCTGCGCGACTGGGGCTGGACGCGCGCACGCTGCGAGGCCCGGATTGCGCAAGCCGGCCTCCCGGTCCCGCCCAAATCGTCCTGCTTCTTCTGCGGCGCCATCAAGCCCGATGAGGTCCGCGCCCTGCCGGCCTGGTGCCTGCGCCTCATCGTGCTCATCGAGGCGCGCGCGGCCCCCCGTCTCCATACGGTCGAGGGGCTCTGGCGGCGCTCTACCCGAACCCGTCCGGGGCGGATCACCGACTTTATCCGTGCCGAGCAGCTGCTGCCCGAGGCCGAGATCGGCGACATCCTGCGGACCGCTCCCACCGAGCTGCTGCGCTTCCAGGACGCGGCCGCGCTCGTGCCGGTGAGCGAAAGACCGACCATGGAGCAATGGCTCGCCGACTTCACCGCGGGGCAGGCCACCAGCCGTCTCTAGGCAGCCGCGCTGCGCTGCGCCATCCCGCGACATGTGCACCGCGCGCCCACAGCATACCCACCGGTTATGCCGGCTCTGACCACAAGCTTATCCACCAAGGAGGTCAACCATGCGTCCCATCACGCCTGCCTCGCCCGAGCAGGGCCAGGCCATCGCCAACGCTGTCGAGCGCCTGCGCGAAGCGCGCACCCTCTTGCGCCAGGCCGGCGCGCGCCAGGCGGCGGCCGCCGCCGGCAAAGCGATCAGCAGCGCCGAAGGCGCGGCCCGGCATGTCGCGCACCGGATCCGGCGGACGAGTACGTGACGCCCGCGCTCTCGCGCGACGCCTTGGCGGGGTCAAGCGCCATGCGACCAATGTCTAGGGTTTTGAACGTCGTCGCCATAACCAGCCTTTCGTCATTTTGCGGTACAAGTGTGCATGGATTCGCACACAACACCCGGGCTCTGGTCGCGCGACTTTGAAGCAGGACTTGCGGTCTGCGCCCAGGGTACTCTTCGTTTCGAGCGCCGCGGCGACGCCGGTGTCACCCTCGCGTTCGTGGGCGCTGCGCCCCTTTCGCTCGAAGCCCAGTGTCTGCTGGCCGGCCACGCCGTCGCAGCCATCGAACGCGCCTATCGCCTGCGGCGTCTCCCGGGCACCGCCCGACAAGAGCAGCCGCCCTTTTCTCCGCGTCCTACTGCCCCGTGTCGCCGACCGCGCATCGCATCCCCAGATCAGCCAGCGCTCCCTTGAGCAGACCGCGTTGGGCAGACCGCGATAAGGGCGGCCAATGACGGCGATGCAGCGCCCAATACCATCGGACATGGTCGCCCCTGCACGCTCCCACGCCCTCCTACGATGTGAGAATGGCGCTTTCTGCCGGCCAACTCCCAGGCCGAGATGCAGGACAAGCGCCGCGCAAATGCTCGCCCATGGCGGCGTTGTTCTGGTCTCGCGCAACCGACAGCGCCGAGTTGCCCGCGGCGTCGTACCGCTCGGGGTCCGCGCCCTGCGCGACCAGGAGATCGGCAATCTCTCGCCGGTCGAACAGCGCGGCGAGCATGAGGGCAGTCTGGCCGGCCTTGTTGGTCGTCTCGGCGTCTGCCCCGCGCTCGAGAAGCAGCCGGGCGACCGATGTGAAGCCCTTGAACGCCGCGCCCATCAGCGCGGTATTGCCGCGCGCGGCATCACCCGCCTCGGGATCGGCGCCGTGATTGAGCAGCAGCGCCACGGCCTCGTCATGCCCATGATAGGCCGCCAGGATGAGCGGGGTATAGCCCCGCTCATCCTTTGCCTCGACCGCGCAGCCCGCATGCAGCAGGGCCGGCAGCACGTCGGTCCGTCCCAGCTGCGCCGCATCGAACATCAGTTCGCGCAGCCGCTCGGGCGAGGGCAGGGGCGGCAGATCGCCGGGCTCATTTGGCATCCATGTCGACCTTGAGTTCGCGGGGCCAGAAGCGCAGCGCCGCGATCGTGTCGACGAAGGCCGCCGCATCCTTGGCGGCGCCAAGCTCGATACAGGCATCGTCGAGCTTCTCGAGGATGCCGGCATTGGCAAAGATCGGCTGCGCATCGAGCGTGAGGCCGATATATTTGCAATGGCCAAAGGCATCGCGCACGAAGTCCTGCGTGGCCGCGTCATCGGCAAGCAGCGCAGCGCCGTCGGCCGAGACGACGATGGCCACCGCGTCGAACAGCACCGAAGGTCCGCCGTCGATCTTCTGCTTGGCCGCGACCTTGGTGCCATCATCAAGCGTCACGCCGCCGATCTTGGGGGCGATCACGTCATAGACCGCGCCCACCTTGTCGAGCGCCTTGACGAGGCCGCCAAACAGCGCGGCATCGGCGCCGTCGCTCAGGAGAATGCCAAGCTTGCGGCCCTTGAAGCTCGGCGGTCCGTTCTTCACGATCGACAGCGCGTCCGACGGCGGCAAATCGCTCCGGGTCGGCTGCGCAGCCTGCGCGGGCGCGGGCAATTCGGGAAGGCCCAGGCCGTCCGCGACGGTGCCGGCCAGGCCGTCGTCGATGTTGATGAGGTGCGAGACGACACGGGCGCGAATGTCCGGGCGTTCGACCTTGCTGAGCTCGAAAACCAAGGCATCAGCGATATGCTTCTGCTCGATCGGCTCCTGGCTCACATAGAATTGCCGGGCCTGGCTGTAGTGATCGGCAAAGCTTTCCGGGCGGATGCGCAGCTTGGCGCCATCCGCCTCCTCGGCGAAGCTTCGGAACCCCCGGACCGGATCCTCGCGCGGTCCGCCGAGCGTCGCACCCCAGCTGTTGGGCTCATAATTGACCCGCCCCCGGGGGTTGGTCATCGCCATATGACCGTCCTGCTGGAAATGGGCGACGGGGCATTTGGGCGCGTTGATCGGGATATGCGTGAAATTGGGCGAGCCCAAGCGCTTGAGCTGAGTATCGAGGTAGGAGAAATTACGCCCCTGGAGCAGCGGGTCGTTGGTGAAGTCGATACCCGGCACGACATTCTGCGTGCAGAAAGCAACCTGTTCGGTCTCGGCGAAGAAATTGTCGACCACCCGGTCGAGCACCAGACGGCCCACGACCCGGACGGGCAGTATCTCTTCGGGAATGATCTTGGTCGCGTCGAGCACGTCGAAATCGAACTGGTCGGCGAACGCCTGGTCGAACAGCTGGACGCCGAGCTCCCATTCGGGAAAGTCACCGCCATTGATCGCTTCCCACAGATCGCGGCGATGAAAGTCCGGGTCGGCACCGTTGATCTTGACCGCCTCGTTCCACAGCACCGACTGCAGGCCCTGCTTGGGCTTCCAGTGGAACTTGACGAAGGTCGACTTGCCCTCGGCGCTGACAAGCCGGAAGGTATGGACGCCAAAGCCCTCCATCGTGCGGAATGAACGCGGGATCGCCCGGTCCGACATGGCCCACATGATCATGTGCATGGATTCGGGGGTCAGGCTGATGAAATCCCAGAAATTGTCATGGGCGGTCTGCGCCTGCGGGAAGGCGCGGTCGGGTTCGGGCTTTGCCGCATGGACGAGGTCGGGAAACTTGATCGCATCCTGGATGAAGAAGACCGGGATGTTGTTGCCGACCAGATCCCAGTTGCCTTCCTTGGTATAGAGCTTGACCGCGAAGCCGCGCACGTCACGTGCCAGGTCGAACGAACCCTTCGAGCCCGCCACGGTCGAGAAGCGAACGAAGGCGGGCGTGCGCTCGCCCACGCGCTGGAAGATGTCCGCCCGGCTGATGTCGGCGAGGCTGTCGGTCAGCTCGAAAAAGCCGTGCGCGCCATAGCCGCGGGCATGGACCACGCGCTCGGGGATCCGCTCATGGTCGAAGTGAAAGATCTTCTCGCGAAAATGAAAATCCTCGAGCAGCGTCGGACCGCGCGCGCCTTGCTTCAGGCTGTTCTGATCGTCGGCGACCGGAACCCCTTGGCTCGTGGTGAGCGCCGGCGCGCCGTCGGCCGCGACCTGATGGGTCTCGCCGCCGTCGCCCTGTTTTTCAGCATAGCTTTCGGACAGCTGTGCGTCGGGAGGCACGGGCGAGGCCTTCTGCCGGGATTCCCCGGACACCGGCTTCCCCGGAGCGATGTCGGCCGGAACGATCACAGCGGTATCGGTCGCGGGTTTCCTGGGCATGGGAGCTCCTGTCACTGGTCATGTCGGTGAACCCGCCCACGCCGGACGCTGGGCAGGTATGACGGACAAACCCCCGGGGACAGTTTAAGTTTCCCAGGCCGAGCAGATTAGGAGCCGCCTCGTCCGACAGGGCGCACAGAGGCCGGGCACCCTATCGGATAACGGTCAGTCGCTTAGTTCTGCAACAGCGAGCGTAGCATCCAGGCCGTCTTTTCGTGCACGGTCAGCCGCTGGGTCAAAAGATCGGCGGTGGGCTCGTCGCTCGCCTTGTCAGCCAGGGGGAAGATCGAGCGCGCGGTGCGCGCCACCGCCTCATGGCCCGTCACCAGGATGGCGACCATGTCGAGCGCCTTGGGCGGATCGACGGGCGCATCGTCGATCGATGCCAGTTCGCTGAACTGCGCGTAGGAGCCCGGCGCCTTGTGTCCCAGCGAACGAATGCGCTCGGCGATGAGATCGACCGAGTTCCACAGCTCGGTATATTGCACCATGAACATGTTATGGAGCGTGTTGAACATCGGGCCGGTCACGTTCCAATGGAAATTGTGGGTGGTGAGGTAGAGCGTATAGGTGTCGGCCAAGAGACGGGAGAGACCTTCGGCGATGGCCGCGCGGTCCTTCTCGCCGATGCCGATATCGATATGCCCTTCGGTGGCTTTGCCCATGGCTGTCTCCATCTTGGGATTGAACCTGGGAAGATATGGCGGCGATGTCGCAGCGCCAACCATTCAAGCAACTTGCGAGGAGGACAAAATCATGAGCCGTCATAGGCTTGCGCCCCGCCCCGAGTGCCCAGAGGTGCTGCGCGCCGTCGTCGGTTTCGACCGCCCGCTCCAGACCCTATTTGCGCAGGTCTTCTCGCGTACCCCCGAGGCCGAAGATCCCGAGGCCGGGAGCGCCCGGGACAATAAGGAGGATGGGGATGAGGATGGCGAAATCCTGCTGTGGGTCGGCACCGAGCCGGGCGAACTGCTCGACCCCGAGGCCGCGATCGCGCTTGTCGCGCCCCATGCGCTCATTCCGGACGATCTCGCCGCGCGTCTGCGCGAAGAGATGAACGCCGCCGCCGGCAAGCGCGACGGCGCGCACCAGATCGAGGTCAAGCGGATCCTGTTCGGTTCGCAGCATTAGGCTTCAAGACCGGACTGCGCGGACAAGACGGGCCAGTTTCAGGCCATCGCCCGCGGGAAGACGCGGGCGATGCTGGGCGCCTGGCGGCGCCTGCTCGGCCGAACGGCCGAGGAGAGGAGGGGGTGAGGGACTGGCGTCCCGGACAAGGGGTTCGAGGACGCTTTCGACAACGGAGAAGTCCCATGAACATCGGTTCCATCGCCAAGAACGCCGCCGGCCACCTCGTCGGCCGTGTCTCCACCCTGACCGTCGAGCTCACCATCGCGCTCCGCCCGGTCCACTCGGCCAATCCCAACGCGCCCAAATTCGAGGTGATGGCGCTGTCGGCTGCGCGCGCCTGGGTCCGCGTCGGCGCGCTGTTCGAGCTCGCCTCGCGCGAAAGCGGCCTCATCTTCTACAACGGCAAGATCGAGGATCCGAGCTTCGCCCAGCCGCTCTATGTCTCGCTGTTCCAGCAGCAGGACGGCTCCTACAATGTCGTCTGGTCGCGCCCCTCGCGCCGCCGCGAACTCCCCGCCGAAATCGCGATGCCCGCCGATGACGGCCTGCCGCCGCTGCCGGGCGACGACGCCGCCCAGGCCGGACAGCGCGAGCCCGAAGGGCTGGGCGCCTCGACCGCGGGCGACGATTTTGGCGGTGATGATGCGCAGGCGCCCGCCCAGGGCCGCCGCGGCCGTCGCCAGCGCGCGGTCGAAACCGCCGACTGACCGCAACCATCCTCTTACCCTTTCCGCGCCGCGCCTCCGGCGCGGAAGGCTCTGGCAGGATCCGCCGCGCTTCCCCCGCGCAGCGGGTCCTGTCTTCGTTTCGGCTGGAAAGGGCCGATCCAGTCCGGCTCAGAACGGAAAAAAGGCCTGGATCGCGAGGATCGCCACGGTTACGGTCAGGAGGTTGAGCGGCAGGCCGACCCGGACGAAGTCCATATAGCGATAGCCCGCCATTTGGTAGACGATGACGTTGGTCTGGTAGCCGAAAGGGGTCGCGAAGGCGGCGCTCGCGGCCATCATGACTCCGACCAGAAAGGGCCGCGGGCTGACCCCGAGACTGTCGGCCAGCGCCACGGCGACAGGCGTCACGAGCACCGCCACGGTGGCGTTGGACAGAAGCTCGGTCAGCACCATCGTGGCGAGGTAGAGAACGATCAGCGCGACGAGCGGGCTCAGCCCGTGGACGCTGGAAATCAGGAACTCCGAGGCCTCGCCCGCCAGCCCGCTCGATTCCATGGCGATGCCGATCACCACCATGCCCGCGATGAGGATCAGGATTTCCGGACGCAGTCCGCCATAGGCCTCGTCGGCGCTGATCACGCGCAACAGGATCAGAAGGACCGCGCCGCTGAGCGCCGTCGCCGCGATCGGTGCGACCCCGAACGCCGCCAGCGCGATCGCGCCGGCAAAGATGGCAAAGGCCATCGCGGCCTTGAGCGGTTGGCAGGGGCGCTTTTGCGCGAACAGCCTCGCGTCGCCGACCTGGGCATTGCCGATATGGACGGGTTCGAGCGGTCCGGGCTCGCGGTCCCGCTCGTCGCTCTCATGCGCCCGCAGCAGCCGACCGCTGACGAAATAGAGATAGAGCCCGCCGACCAGGGCGATCGGCAGGCCCACGGGCGTGATCTCGAAAATGCCGAAGCGCGCCTGCCCGGCTATGCTCGCCATGTCGTCGACGAGAAGGTTCGTCGAGGTGCCCACCAGCGTGCAGCAGCCGGTGAGCACGGTGATGTAGGACAGCGGCATCAGATAGCGCTTGGGCGACTGTCCCAGGGTGCGTGCGATATCGCGGATCACCGGCGCGCCCAGCACCACGATCGGCGTCGAATTGAGAAAACAGGAGAGGCCGCCGATCATCGAGAGGAGCAGCCACACCCCCTTGGCGCCCAGGCGCCGGCAGAGACCGACGCCGAGTTCGATGGCCCGGCCGAGCAGGCCTGAGAGCTCCAGCGCATAGGCAATGACGAACAGCGAGGCGAGGGCGATGATGGCGGGACTGGCGAAAGCGCCTTGCACGTCGACCGGTCGCACGACCCCGGTCATGAGGAGGATCGCCGCGCCCGCAAGCGCCACGACGTCGGCGCGCAGCCGGTCCCAGATCATCACGCCGACCACGCCGACCAGCACGAGCAAGGTGAGAATTTGATCGATCGTCATCGCGTCCCTGCCTCGAACCCAGGTCCGCCCCTGTCAACGCCCGGTCAAAAGAAACAGGCCGGGCGGGGTGGAGCCGGCCTTGCAATTTGGTATCACCAGGACATGCGCGAGCCCAATCTCAGGACCAGCCGTCTTGCCATTGCCGGCGGTCTCGTGGCCGCGCTCGCGCTGGCGGGCGGGGGATTCCTGCTCGGGCGCAGCACGTCGCCGAGGCCGGACAGCGCGCCGCCGCCCGCGACCCAGCCCGCGCCGCCGTCGCCGGCGGCACAGCCTGAACCGCCGCATATCCTCGGCCGCGAGGACCTCGTCGCGCTCGTCGCCAAGGCGGCCGATGCCGCCGCATCGGGGCAGACGCTGCCGACCGGCCTGCAGGGCCAGCGGTTCGAGCTCGTCCTCCCTTTCGGCTGCGCCGGGCCTGCCACTGCCGACAGCGCCGCGCCCGTGCGCTGGCGCTATGATGCCGCGCAGCAGACCCTGCGCGTTCATGTCGCGCCCGCCCGCTGGTCGCTGGCCGACTGGGGGCTTGCTCCGGATAAGGGCGGGGACGGGACGAGCGGCGAAGGGGATACGGGCGTGGACGCCAGGGCGGGGGAAGCGGGCGGGCAGGCCCGGCTCGAGGGCTTCTGGATCGAGCGGCCCTGGTCTAACGCCGAGACCTGTCCGCCCGTTGCTCCCGGACCGGCTGCAAGCGAGGGGGCACCTCCGCTGCCGACGGAGCAGACGCTCGCCCTTGCCCAATGGCGCAGCGAGCCGGGACGCACCGATACAGCGCGGGCTGGGCGGGCCTATGACCTGGTCAAGCGGCTGGCGCCGGACGCAGCGCCCGGGCCGAAGGGGCTCCGTATCCGGCTCATCGGCCGGCTCGCCCGCCTTCCGGATGGCGGCAGCCTGCGCTGCACCCAGGCCGCCGGCCCGGACCAGCGCCCGGTCTGCCTCCTTGCCATCGCGCTCGACGAGGTGCGCATCGAGAACCCCGCCGATGGGGCGGTGCTCGGCACCTGGTCGGAGGCCATCGTCCAGCCCTGACGGCGCGCGGGCGCTGATGCGGTGCTCTCGCTCAAGCCGATAGCCCGGGCGGGCGAGGGCCGCCTGCTTCGCGCAAGATCGCCGGGCCGCCCGGACCGCATGGTATCCCAGGGGAACCCGTCGGCGCGCCATTGGTCGCTCGCCCTGCGCCCGCGTCCGGCCGGTCTGCCGGCGCATGAGCCTCGCCCGCCGCGCCGGGTGCCAGGGCCATTGCCGCAAGGGGAGCCGATCCTGGGGGCGGCCTGACAATTGTCCGTTCACCGCCGGCCTGGGCTGCCAGCGTCCCTTCCGCGCCGTTGACGTGACACCTGCGGCGAGGGGATGGGCCCGGCAACCCCGTTCCAGGCGCCCGTGTTGCCGCTGCGCGGCGGCCCGCGCCAGCGCCTTCCAGGGGTTCCCCTCCCGCGCTGCGCGCGTCGGTGCAGGTCCCAGCCCCACGCCGCCAATCGGTGTCACCGGCGGGAAGGAACGCCGGCAACCCAAGGAGGCTCATCATGAACGAAGTCAATCTCACCGGCCGCGTCGCCAAGGATCCGCAGACCCCCTCGGGCAATGGCCCCGTCACCCTCATCGTCGCGACCGACCGGGTCAAGCTCAAGGACGGCAAGACCTATATCGACGAGTCGACCGGCTACACGGCCAAGACCACCGAGTTCCACAAGGTCACCTGCTTCAACGGCCAGGGCAAGGCTGCGGCCACGCGCAAGAAGGGCGACGTCGTCGCCATTTCGGGCTATCTGCACTATTCGAGCTGGGAAGACCGCGACGGCAACGCCCGCTACGGCGCCGAGGTCATCGCCGACCGGCTCCACTTCTTCTGACAGGCGAAGGGCGGCGCCCATGCGCCGCCCTTCGCTGGCCGCAGGTGCGCATCCCCCGCGCGCCTGCGGCACTCTTGCACAAAGGACCGCTCTTGGAACCCGACACGCCCCTCGCCGCCACACCCAGCCGCCGCATCGCGCTTCTCATCGATGCCGACAATGTGAGCCATGCCAAGATCGGCGCCATCCTCGCCGAGCTCAGCAAATATGGCACTGCCAATATCCGCCGCGCCTATGGCAACTGGGCGGCGACGACGCTCAAGGGCTGGACCGGAAAGCTCCACGATTTCGCGATTCGGCCCATCCAGCAGTTCAGCTATTCCACCGGCAAGAACGCCACCGATATCGCGCTCGTCATCGACGCGATGGAACTGCTCTATACCCAGGACCTGGACGCCTTCGCGATCGCGTCGAGCGATGCCGACTTCACGCCGCTGATCATGCAGCTCAAGGCCAATGGCCATGAGGTCTACGGGTTCGGCGAGCGCAAGACGCCGACGCCTTTCGTCAACGCCTGCACCACTTTCCTCTTCCTTGACGGCCTCGAGGACAGCACCCCGCCTGCCGAACCGGAGGCCGAGGCTCTGGCTGCTGCGCCGCACAAGGTGCGCGGTCGCCGCAAGGCGGCGCCTGCCACTGCGCTGGCCGCTGCCGCCGCGCCTGCCGCTCCGCCAGAAGCGACGACGACGCCGGACGCCAAGGCGCTCGCGCAGGACAGCAAGCTCAGCACCCCCCTGCGGGGCGCGGCCGAGGCCGCGGCCCGCGACGATGGCTGGGCGCACATGGCGGCGGCCGGCAGCGCGGTAAAGCGCCAGGCGCCGATCGATCCGCGCAACTATGGGGTCAAGAATTTCCCCCGACTGTTCGAGGCGACCGGCCTGTTCGTCATCATGAAGGGCGACAACGGCCAGACCTATGTCGCGGACAAGCGCAACACCGACCGCGCCGCCAAGCCCGGCGGCTAGGTCGAAGACCGGGCCGGGCGCTCAGCGCGGCCCGGCCTGCGCCCGCAGATGGGCGATGATCCGCGTCCATTCCTCGCCATGGGCCACGCCCGGGTCCTCGATCGCGGCGAGGACGGTCTGGACCTGCGGCAGGAAGCTTTGCCACATTGGCGCGCCCTCGAAGCGGATGTCGCAAGCCAGGCCCTCCGCCTCGCACAGCGCCCGCGCGGCGCGCTCGCTGCCCTTGCCTTTGACCATGATCTTCGTGTCCCGCATTTGACGCCCGAGTCCCTGGCGTCCGGTCTCGAAAATAGCCCTAGCGCCTGGCCCGCGCCAGCGATCTCGTGGGCAGGGCGATCCTCGATAGTCCGAGCTGGGCTGGATATCCCGTCGCCGGCGCGGCGGGGCGCGATAAAAGGGAGGGGGGCGGCGCATCCCGGCCGCCGGCCGGGACCGGCGCTCTAGTCGCTGGCGCTCCCGGAGCCGCGCCTGCGCCGCGTCTCCGCCCTGCCGGGTGACGATCACCTTGCGGGGGCGCCAACCGGATCCCCCAGTTTTCTATTTATCTCTCTCTAGTCGTCCAAGTGTGGCGTGCGGGGATCGGCGCTCGTCAAGGATGAGCGGTCCCCCCAATTTTGACGGCGCCGCCGCGTGCCGCGCCGACCCCGACAAAATCGGTTCCCCCACTCCCCGCAAAGCGGCGGCGACCGGAGACCGGTCGCCGTCCCTGACCAGCTTGACCGCCGCACGCCCGGCGGAGGACCTCATCGAATGGATGAGACACTCACACGGAGGCACTCATGACCAACTTCACCAACTTCGCCGATCTCGCCAGCTTCATCGCCGCAAGCCGCGACAATGACGACGCCAGCCGCAATTATGGAGCCGCCTTCATCGAGCATAGCGAGATGGCCAAGCTCTCCATCGTCGAGGCGCCCGAAGCGCTCGACATGCCCGACCCGGAGCAGGTTCGCGCCGCGGTCGACATGATGATGCAGACGATGTTCGACGTCCTGCGCGACACCAGGATGGAAGCCTATGCCGCCGATCTCGCCTGGGGCTTTGCCAACAGCTTCCATGTCGTGGCCAAGCGCATCGAGGGCCGCGAGGATGACGCCGCCAAGGCGCTCGGGGAGCTCGCGCGCCACTACGACCCCTCGGAAATCTACGCGACGGAACTCGAGGACACGCAGCTGCTCTGCCAGACGCTGCAGGGATGCCGCGAAGCGATGGAATGCATGCGCGACCATGCCGCCGAAGCCTACCGGGTCGAGACCGGCAAGCCCTTCTCGCCCGTCAAGGGCAGCCGGGTATCCTCCGCGCTCAGCGCCTCGATGATCGACGCGCGCGATTATCTGGCAGGACGCGCCCGGACGCGCCGCGAACAGTTCGCGCCCGATGGTCCGGTGGTCATCTTCTCGGGCGGCCAGGTCTGGGAAGATCATGACCTGCTCTACAAGGGTCTCGACCGCATCAAGACGCGCATCCCCGAGATGATCCTCGCCACGACCGCGCAGGCCAAGGGCTGCGATGCCATTGCCCACGCCTGGGCCGCCGCTCGCGGCGTCAAGGTCATCCAGTTCCGCCTGGACCGCAGCCAGGGCAACCGCGCCGCCTTCGTCCGCAACGACCGGCTGGTGAACCTCAAGCCCGTCGAAGCGGTCATCTGCGAGGGCTCCGGCATCCAGATGAACCTCGCACAGAAGCTGCGCCAGGCCGGGGTTCCGCTCCACGTCGTCAATCTCGCCCACCAGCGGACGGCCAAGCGGGCATGAGCCCATCGGAGAGGCTCCGGCTCAGGCCGGGGCCTCTCCTCCGTCTTTTCGTCTGGCAGGGCGGCGCGCCGGGGCATCTAACCCCGTCGCGCCGCGCCAAAGGCGGCCCTGAAACCTCTATCGGCGGGCTCTGGAGACCGGCCCGCAAAGCCCAAAGAAAAGAGGGGTGGAAAGGCGCGAGCCAACAGACAAGGAGAGCTCCCATGTCGATCCCGTTTCGCAATGCTGCCGCCGCGTCCACGATCCGATATCGCCCGCTCGTGGCCCGCATCAGCGCGCGACACTATGCCCGCCTGCGCACCTATCTCGAAGCCGAAGCGCTCCGGCAGGGTCTCGACCTCCTGCGGCAGAAAGAGGGCGACGAGCAGGCGCTGGACTATGCGCTGAGCGCCCGGGTCGACACGCTGGCCCTGGCCGCCCTCGCCAGGCTCTTCGACTATGACGCTGATGTGATCGCGGTCCTCGACGAAGCGCAGTTCACGCGCGCACAGATCCGCACCCGCCGCCTGCCGATGAGCGGCGACATTGTGCTCGAAATCGGCGGGCAGGGCGCGGTCGACGGCGCCGGTATGAGCGCGCCGGAATCGGCAGTGCAGGGCGGGGCACGATGACACGCCGGGCACGTCCTTTGCAGCCCGAACGCGCGCCGCGCCTCGACCTTTTGATGTTGTTCGGCCACGCGCCAGTCGATGCCTTGTGGGAAGCGGAAAAGGCCGGCTGGCGCGCCTTCGTCATGGGTCATGGCGGGAGCAGCTACCGGCGGGGCAGCGCGAGAGATCAAGCCTGGCAGCGGGGCTTCGACGCGGCGGCGGCAAGTCGCGATCCCGCCCGCCTGATGCTTTAGGCAAATAGCTGCCAAAGCCGACGCAATTCGCCAACTATTCCTGCATCATTTGATGCTACAAACACGGTGCGACCCGAGGGACTCGCGGCTTTTGTTGCGAGCAACCCAAACTTGAGGCGATCCCTGCATCATCAGGGGTCGCCTTTTTCTTGGCGGGATGCCCGTGAACCCGCTCTGAACCGCCGCCCGTCGCTGCGGATTTCCGCTTCTACCGGCCCTCCCCCCCGCCGGTTCGCCCGGCTCGCTCGCGACCCCCAAGCGGACCCTTCGGTCCGCGGGCCGCTCGCCTCGGCCGGGGCGCCCCCACGAGAGGAAAATATCTCTCACAGACATCCCATGATGTCAGCCGTCCGGGACCGCCTCAAGGATCGACGGTCCCCCCAATTTTGACCTGGCCACCGCTCCGCTCGCTCCACGGCAACCAGGACAAAATCGGCACCCCCGTCGCCCGCTTCGCGGCCGCCGGCGATGCCGGCGGTCCTTGACCCGATCCCGGACGGCCGACGGCCACTCCCCTGTCCTTCAAGACAAGAGGAGAAAGACGATGCAGACCCAGATGACCAGCGCCGCCGCCGACAACGCCGCCTTCTTCGCCGCCGTCGCCTGCGCACAGCGCCGCGCGCTCCACAGCTTCTTCGACCAGCATGTCATCCAGGAGAGCGAGGGCCGCTACATCAGCATCGACGAAGGCGACTATGATGCGCTGCCGATGAGGCTTATCGACCGGGTGGTGCACACAGTGCCGGGCGGTCTGTCGGACGAATATTGAAACCGAGGGGAGGGGCCGCAAGGCCTCTCCTTTTTTGCTGCTCGGGACAGACGGACGCGGGGGGCATCGATTGTGACGATTGCATTTGCGGTTCCGGTGCGGC
>ERZ1292629.1093-Hain-H43-01um-R1-1093-length-28100-cov-14_pt1 | contig 28100 bp, 35 predicted proteins | sample MGYA00564399_ERZ1292629 | MGnify/ENA primary metagenome ERZ1292629 (study PRJEB36523, sample SAMEA6512636) | groundwater metagenome | collected 2019-01-08 | study: AquaDiva: Metagenomics assemblies of 32 groundwater samples
GAACCCCGAAAGGTTCTAAACCTTTCTTAGATGAGCGACCTGGACAGGGCAAGATTTGAAAGAGAATTTATTAAAGGGTAAACATAGAATATGCTGTGTCCGACTTGTAATACTCAACTAAAGGAAGATAGTTTCAACCATTTAATATATTGTCCAAACTGCGATTTTTTCATGGAAGATTGTTTTGATGAGGATACTATTAGGGATGAATAAAGGCAGGGCCTCCATGCTCCCCGCCTGCTGTTACAACCCACTCAAAAATTCTCGAAAGGTAGTATTGGTCAATGCCCCAGGTCTCTTCTCCTGAATCAGTTTCACTATCTCAGGGCCGTACATACCGTCTAAACTTAAAATACATCCATTTATCAATCCAGAGCGATTCCTGCCCATCGAGCAATGAGTAAGAATCTTATCTTTATGTACCCACGAATTGAACCCATACCTTACTACATTCCAAAGCCTATCCTCATTTGGCATCCAAGGAACATCGAAAATATGCCAGTAGAGATATGACCCTCCCAGATTCCATCCTGAGAGAATCTTGTCGAATCCCCCCTCAAGGTCAATCACACAGTCGAATCCATGGGAAAGGAATAAGTCTGAATCATCTATTTTGGTGCTTTGGTACAAGTTCGGGGCAATTTCAAAGATTTCCATAATTATGGAACCATATTTATGAGTGTTGGTAAATATTTTGTCAAATCGGGTGCAAATGTTTTTATGACATTTTTTGTCGTCTCGGAGAAGATCAAAAATTCTGCACCTAGGGAATAGCACATATCGAAGTGCTCATCAGACCAAAAGCTATATTTTTTTGACAATTCTTGGAGTTTTGCCATGGCATCAATATTTACTTTTGAAATCTCATCAAATTTTGGCCCAAGGGCGCCTTTGACAAACCCATAATTGCAATCAAAAGTTTTTAGAAGATTGGATGAAACTTCGATGGTGGTTGCCTCATTTTTAAGATTCGATTCGGAAAGGTCAATCAGCCCTGATCGAATAGATGCACAGCTAAGCAAAAAAAATGATATCAAAAATATAACCGATAAAATTTTAAATCTTCTCATAAATTGCCTCCTTTTATTTTTTCCACCAATGACCGCAATCATAACAATACCAGCCAGTCCACGTTGTTATAGTATCCTTTTGAAATGTCTCGCAAGTACGATCTATATTTAAAGATTGGCATTTAGGACATCTCAAGGCTTTTTTGAACCTCCACATGGCAATCTACATTTCTTACATTTCATATCGCAAGTCATTTTACATCCCCATTGGATTGATTGCTATCTGATGCTCTCTTCCTACTTCCTTGTGTCGCCCCGGCAAGATATCCCAAACCAGTCAGAGTAATTTCTTTTGCATCCAATCCAAATAAATACATGGAATACATAATGATGGTCGTAACGAGAAAGGGAATCAGAACCTTATCATTCGTCACGACCAATTCGAGAGCTTGAATTAAAGAAATTATTCCGTTCCAAAATTCTTTAATCATTAGAATCACCTTCCTTAAGTATCGGGAAACAAGACATTCTATCATTATTGATAGCTGACCACATCTTGATTCCCTTATATCTCACGGCCCGGGCGGAGGCGGTTCTCCTCGGTGCACTTTGCCATGAGGTTTTTAAACTATCCTTAACCCTCCCTACCACCCGTTTACGAAATTATAGGCGGAGACGCCTTCAATTTACATCCCTCCCTTTTCAATAGGATCGTTCTTCAGGCTCCATTTAACTTTTCCTTCCGGGTTTATCTTTCCATCCTTGATATTTCCCATGCCAATTAAGGTGCTCTTTTGCCTGCTCTTTTTTGACATAATTTTCGTGTTCAATGTCGGATGTCCGAGAACACATTATACATCTTTCTTCAATGATAAAACCTCCGCAGAAAGTGCATCTCATTTACATCCCCTCATAAAGATCGCAAATCTATCCTTCCCAATGGCCAAGATCCCAGGAAATATATTTTCCCCCTCCCAATCTTTCCCATTCTTCATGCCAATAACCAAATCCCAATTTTGGTTCAGAAATTTTATTTTCTTCTATAAAATAGATATCCACGGCACATCCGTCCTGATGTCTAGATCTAATTTTTATACCATCGCACTTTGATAATCCAGCATCAAATAAACGTTTCTGCTCCTCATCTGATCTTTTACAAAAATCTAGGATGGGATGTTCTTCGTTTAATATCATATTTTTTAAAAGTTGAATTATATTGGCCGTAAACTCAAGGCGGTTCATTGTCTTATCCTTTTTCTCTAAATCCCTTCACGATGGTGATTAAGACGCTGCTCGTACAGGTTAATGGCAATCCGCATTCATCGGGGCCATGCGAGATGCAAACAAAAATTCTCCCGGTTTTCGGTTCAAAGTCTATAGATAGCACTTTGTGCCATTGGTTTTTCTCTTCACATTCAATTAAAGCCTGAAGATTCATTCGCTTATCATCAACTTTTTAAGTTCTTCGAGATCGCCATATAACCGAGAAAGCCAAATGATAATCCGCTGGATCTCCCCCTGCGCAATTACTATTTTATTCAAAATATCGGCTTTGTCAATCATTTTTAGTTTTTCGTATTCTTTTTGATCTCAAGCAAAAGCCTTATCATTTCCTCTTGCTTGCGGTTATTCTGTTCCTCAATTCTTTGCAGGTCTTGTTTGACATCCTTCTTAAATTCCTTTATATCGATTTTCACTTCTTCCATAGATCTAGTAACTGATTTTTCAGAGTTTTGGGCAATAATAGCATAAGTATGTTGTTCAAATATTTGAACAGTAACCCATGTTCCCCAACCTAAAATAGAAACGATAAAAAGGCTGAATATAGTTGTTACTATTTTATTTTCTTGAATAAATTTTCCCATCGTTATTCTCCTCTTATATCATTCCATTCTCAAAACCCCATAAGCTTTGGCCACGATTCGTAAGCCCCGATGTTTCTTCCTCTCATGACTTTTTTACCAACTTAAGGACTTCCCCCCTCCAACAAGGGTTAGGGTCTGGGAACCATCACCAGATGCTATTGATTTTCCGGTGAAATATTCCAAGGCCCCTATATCCCATGCTGATCCTTGTTTATTAATCCCATTGTAATCTCTTGTCTGTCCCCAATTAACTCCCGCATTGATAGCTGGGGAACCAAGTTGAAGATGGAAGTCTGAGGCAGAGATGAAGAGAGGATTTGAAGTTAAGGAATTAGCATCTCCAGCATAACCCTGCCAGGTTGATAATAATCCCGTATAATTTCCATTGTGATACCATAATTGTGAGTTAGCAGAATAATAAATATTATTACTAAGAATTAATCCAGTTGTCCCAGTATTTGCTGAGACAAAAAGGCAGTCATTTGGTGTCCCATGAGTAATTAAAACGATATTATTTTTAAACTCATTCCCCGTAAGGGTACCGGTTCCTATAGTATATCGTAATCCCCCAATCTTGGTTCCAGTTGCTCCACAATTATAGATAACGTTATTCCAAATTTTATTATTGACAGGCCCGGATGTACCTGATTCAACGAGAATTCCCCCGTCAATACAACCTGTTATTATATTATAATAGGATTGATTCCCCCCTCCATTCTCCCCTCCAGACTGATCATTGGTGACTTTAATACCAAACCCTGTAATATTTGCAAAATTGTTATATCTCACTGTAGTTTGATATCCCTGTTCATAAACTCCATGATCATGTGAATCAGCTCCTCCATCATGAATATAATTATTTTCAACAAGAGCATTCTCTACTCTTGCAGCAACACCTGTCCCAGAAATCATAATTCCTTGTCCCTTACCAGATACTGAAGGCAATAATCCAAAATTATAGATTTCGTTATCTCTGACTATAGTTCCAATATTATCCTGGGATGTCCCGTATATTCCTATTCCATTTTCCCTCGTATCGTGAATTGTGCAGTTCTGTATAGTATTATACTGCGACCATGAACCTACTGAAATACCATCTGTGATAGTATTTTTAATCTCTAAACCATCAATAGTGACATAATACTTAGAGCCATTATTGATCCCATTATTACGAGCAAATCCACCATCTATAGCCGGTTTTCCTCCGCTCCCATACGCCCCAAAGGTAATTGGATTCCCAGCAGAACCAGAAGAAGGGATAATAAGTTGCTCATACCAGGTCTGGCCTTTGCGAAAATAAACAAAATCCCCCGCTGCGAATGCTTTGAGATTCACATCGGCGATTGTCTTATAAACCGAAGCTGATCCTCCTGTCGTCTCAAAGGTCACGGGATTGTAGGTCGTAAAGTCAGGTGTGGCACTTGCTGGATAAGTATCAGTAATGGCCGAATCGATATAATAATTTGTTGCCCACCCTAAATATGGAAAGGATATGAAGAAAAGAATTATTAATAGTAATTTAAGCTTTTTCATCATTTATCTACCAACTTAAAGTTCGGCTCCCTCCGCCGATGGTGAGGGTTTGGGGGACTTGATCTGTATATTTTCCCTGAATTTCATTACTATAACCTGATTCACTATCAATGTCGGACGTAGTCACAACCCAAAAATATACTTGATAAAGTGTTAATCCTAAAGCGCTTATATTATAAATAAGGACATTCCCAACATCCTGGCTCCTATTAACACGATCATAAGATTGGGCCGACGATCTCCAATAGATTCTATAGCTTGTAGGCACGCCGATCGTTGGTATGTTCCAGGCCAATTGCGTACCTGTAAAATTGATCCGAATTTCAGTGGCAAAGCCAAAAGATGGCGTAATCAATAGAATAAAAATAGCTATTTTTAATACTCTAATTATCATCTATTTACCCCCTTATCTAATTTATCCCATTCATATCTATATAAGGTACGAGAATTTATTCCTAACCATTCTGCCGCAGTAGTTTTCTCAGGATACTCCCTCATCACCAAATCATAAATCTTATTAATAAAGTTTCTTATTCGGGGTTGAGGAAGAGATTCTAGATATGCAAAAAGTTCAAAATCTTTTTGTGCAGGTTTCTCTTCTGATTTTTCCAACGTCCTGCTATTGATTGTATTACCTGTTTGGTTCATAACAATATTGATGGTCACAAGCCCTTCTTGAGCATTCAATAAAGACTTTGAAATTAATATTTTGGGACTTTGTTCGATTACAATATCATTAGTCTTAAAATCCTTCTTCTCTAAATTTTTTATCCATTTATGATCTGTAGGCCACTGCCCAGAAGGATGCTGAATTTGCAGTCTATAAATCAACCTAAATAGTGCGCTTTCGGACATATTTAATCTTTTGGCAGTATGTCTCCTTATCCATTTGCATTCATCAAGAATGTTTATAATTTCCTGACGTTTTTCAGACAAATCATCCATTTTTAGATTCTCTAAAAGTTTCACATTTTCCATATCTTATGGTCCTGTAAAGTTATAAAGCATCGTAATATCATCCTGAGACAATGCCCGATTGTAAATGCGGACTTCGTCAATGAGACCGTTAAAATGGTAAGAGGCAGAAGTAAAAATTCTTCCTATCATGGAGTTAATCATCCAACTAGTAGGATTAATTGATTGAACCCCCCCTGGTCTATCCCATTAACATATATTTTTACTGAAGTACCATTCCAAACTCCTCCGATTAAATACCAATTGTTTATAGCAAGGTAAGGGTTTTGGACATTGACATAGTGCATGGCGGATGTATCACCTAGACTAGTGCAATATGTAAATACCACTCCCCCCGCGCTCCCGCCTGCACCTTTCACCGAAAGAAAATAATCTCCAGCGTTGCAATTTGAGGCGGTATAACTCATAACAACTCCTCCTCCGTAACTCCCATCCATTGTGGAAAGATTTATTACATTTACCCACGCAAAGACGCTCATAAGATTATTTTGTGTAGCTGCAGAAGATAACCCCACATAATCATTCACCCCGTCAAGTGATAGGGCTTGGCCAATATGTCCAGTTACAGATTTATTTGTTGCTCCATCGTTAGTAGTTAAGGTACCATCATTATTATTGACAGTCTCATCATAAATGATAGTTAAATGTATTGCTGGATTCTCATTCAGTTTCCAGTAACCGACAAGACCAGTGGTTATATCACCTACTGCTACTTTTCCCCCCACTATCCCCACAATCATCCGAGCTTCTCGCCATTGTTGTACATCCAAGGAGGTAGGAAATTCTTTAAACTCATCGATTTTTTCTTGACAGAGGCCCGAAAAACAATGTTTGGTTTCCTCTGTTTGCGCCTCTAAACCTTCTAATGCGTATGACTGTCGGGCAAAAACCATGATTGGAAAAAGAAGAATAAAAAGTAGGATTAAAAATCGTTTCATAGTCAACTCCTTATAATGGTGCAGCACAAGCAGCCGTACCTTTATATCCTATAACCTCCCAATGAGTAGCATCCACTCCAATAACACAGAAGTAATCCCCTGCTGCGTTGGCAGAGCTGAGTAGGTCATAACTGATAGTACAATTTGCACCTGCTATATTCATATAACTGCTTGTCACTGGGTGGATTCTTATCGTACCAATATTAGCCCCACCTGATCCATTTGAATTCTTAAAGCAAAATTGTTGACCAGCCGATGCCACCGGAAGATTAAAGACCATCGCCGTTGCAGGAGTAGCATGTTGGACTAAATAATAAGCGGTTAAAATACCTGCTCCACCCACCGTTACTGGAGTAGATGTAGAAATAACCACGTTGGCCCGTCCATCCACTATTCCTGTTGCAAGAAGAGAAGTACCAGTAGCCGCTCCAATATTACCATCTGCAAATACCGCAACCCCAGTACCTGTCTCGTCACTCAAAGCATCTCGCAATCCTGCTGAATTAGTCAGTGTTCCCTGTTTTGCGCCGAGTAAGGTGGTAAGAGAAGAACTTACATCCAAATAACCTAATGTAGTTGCAGTCACAGCAGAAGAAGTAAGATTACCAGAACCGTCTGATACAATAACGATTGAATTATTGAATCCTCCGAAAGTCAATCCAGTCAAGGATGATTTAAACTCCAGAGCAGTATTGCCAGAATTTGATCCCAGCAACCTGTTTGCCCCGCCGCTGGTCACTACATTAAAGGCATCGGGTCCTGTTCCTTCGATGATCGAGACATCTGCAATCGTGAGACCCGCGAGGGCTGTTAGGGTTGCATCAGTTGGCCCTCTTCCTATCAAGCCCCTATTGATTCCGCCATCCTGCCCAAAAGATAGAATAGGTAAAAAAAACAATAAAATAATTATAATAATTTTTTTCATACTTTTTCCTCCTATTTAATTTATGACCCTCAAGCATGTGTATCCGGTTGTACCTCCACAATCTCCCTTGGTAACTTGTTTTGATTCCCCATTAACCCAGATATAAACCGGATTAATTAAAACTGAAGTATTCCCAATTGTGATATAATTAGGAGCCGCATAACCTAGCTGAATTCCATTATCAGTTCCAATTCCTATAAGATTTCTAAAAATACCTCCCGTATCTTTACCTTGAAGAGTCATATTATTTCTCATTTGAATGTCACTGAATGCCCATCCATCATTCAAATCATTGATTCCTCTTCTAACATTAGGATTAGCATTAATATTATAAATCGGCAAGGAGGTAATATCCCAAATTCTGACTTGATCAATTAAAACTTTTGCGGCAGGCAAGCCAGGAGGCAGATCAGTTGCGGAATAAATAGTAATCCCATAAGGTGCGTCACGGAGATATCCGCCAGTAATCTCAGTATTTCCTGCATAGACATAAACCCCGCTATTTCCAAGATGATGGGCATCGCAATTTAGCAGGCGAGTATCATAATCTCCCCCAGTTGTGGAGATATAATAACCATGATCGTAAGCAGCAGCGTGACCCCCGATTATACTATCATCCGTTGAAGTTCCGCTTACTAAAAAACCAATAGTATTTGCGAGAGGAGGGGATACATTATCTGCTCCACAATTAAGCAATGTCACGCTGCCGGTATTGTAAAGATTAAATCCAGTAAAATATCCAAAAGTAAAACAATTTGTATATTTTCCCCAATCATTGTGATCAATTTTAATTCCGATTCCAGTGCGTCTATTATTTCCCGTGGCATTAATGGTTTGAGCGGTCACAGTCTGAGAAATATTTATGTTATAAGTTCCTCCATTGTTATTTCCTGTCCCGGTGCCAAGCGAAACAATGTTAGTTCCTGCTGCGACACCAGTACCAAAAAGAGCCATACCAACAGCAAAGTTCCCTGATCCATGAGTAGTATCTGTAAAGACTGTCCCAGATATATTTCCGCCTAATGCAGCAGTGGTTGCTTGAGGCCATGACACTGTAGATAAGGGCCATAAATGTACGTTTGTAACATAATTGACATCAAGAGAGTTTATTATCTCAAGTCCATTTACTCCGTCTCCCAAAATATCGCTGATACGATGTCCCATAGAACCTGAAACACCATAGACACCAGGGCCATAAATAAGTTTATTAAAACCAATAATCATACTATTTTTGATAGAAACATGATCCCCGTTTAAGGTAATAGCAGTACCGGAAAAAGCTGAAGAATCAGCCACCGGCCATGTCATACCTTTACGATAAATGAAAACTCCATCCAAACCTGCGCCGTAATAAAGAGAAATTGTATATAAAGGATTTAGAATAATCGATGACATATTGGAAGATGGAGCCCCATAATAAGTTCCTGAGCTACCTACAAAGCTATGTGGCCCTTTGACAGTAACATTTGCTGGAACAGTTAATCCGGCATCCAGAAGATATTTCCCTGGAGAAGGCAAATAAACGATTCCCCCAGGGGCCCCCAATGAATTGACTGCATTGGTAATGGCTGTACTGTCATTTGTGGTTCCATCTCCAACCGCACCAAATTTTTTTGCATTAACCCAACCTAGCCCGTGAATCCACCCGCTTGCATTAAGATTCCCCACTATCTCGGTATTCTGTGATAATTTTATTGCCGCTACTTCAGCCCCTACAATAAGAGTTGATGGGGCAGTATCGTTGTACATATACAGAACATCTTGAGCAACTCCAGCTAAATCTTTCATCACTATTGCCGTTAAATTTGGCATCAATAGCGCTCCGTTGAGAGTGAGACTTCCACCTACAGCTACAGTAAGACCAGAATCATCAAAAGTTCCCCTTAATGTATTTGAGGTATAGAAATTTGTACTGCTATGAGCAGTTCCGGTTCCTCTCACAAATTTAAGAATATTAAACCCCGCGACCCCCGCATCATCATGAGTACGCAAATATAAATCTCCAGCAGCAAACCAACCCCAGGCTTTTTGATTTACACCAGCACCACTTGAAGAAAGTAAAGACACAGGAGATACACCATAGACATGAAATATACTTTGTGGAGAGATACCAATTCCAATGCTTGATCCGTCAGTAAAAATTGGACTATTTCCTAATCCTGTGGCATCTCCTATATGATAGGGCAAATAACCATCTGTGAGATTAGTAAGCTTGGCTGTCACGAAAGTTGGGGATGATCCGGTCTGAACTGCCTGATTGAGATCGTCAGAAATATTTCTTCCATCCACTGTACCAGAAATGGTAAGATTCCCCATTATTTCTGTATTTTGTTGTAATTTTATCGCTCCTACTGTCCCACCGACGATAAGAGTCCCGGGAGCAGTATCATTATATAAATATAGAACTTCTCTTAAAGTTCCCCCAACATCTTTCATAGTTATCGTTGCCATATTGGCCATAGCCAAACCGCCAGTTGTGAGAATTAAATTCACAAATGAAGGCCCAGAAGTGGTTTTAACAGCTTGATTTAGATAAGAATCAATAGTGGCATGGGTGAGAGAACCTATATCTTTTAAAATCGTATGAGAAATATTCTGAATTTGTACCTTGCGACTTGCCGGGGTTGTAGCGGGAGCAGTCACCGTCATGACAAGATCATCACCGGTGGGTGCAGTATCCTCCGGTAATTCCGTGACTTTAATGTCTGCCAGAATAGGTGACGAAATTAAACTTAAAATAAAAAGAAAGCTCAATAATCCTTTCAATATTTTCATTCTATTTCTCCTTTCTATATCGTTCCATCTTCTATAATAATTCTTTCCCCTTCTTCAGTCAACAGATAAATTCCCACTCCGCCAGTTGTGGTCTCCAATAATTCTAATCCGATTGACCAAAGATCATTTGATAATGGGCTAAAACTTATCTCATTGAGAATTTCCACAAACATCCAGCTTCCATTGTGATCTGAAATATAAACAGGTTTAATTCCTTCACAAAGAGTTTCCCAACTCTCAAATTCAGTTTTTTGGGCAGCAAGAAAACAATTAATTCTATAATTTCGATATTGTTTAGATTCTCCGTATTTGGATATTCTTGGATTTCCAGATCCGGTATATCGCCGACCAATATTCCGTTGTTTTTTCTCCTGAAGATCAAAGGCGACGTTTTGAACAAATGTATATGTCTTTGTCAGATACATTTCTGCAAGTATAGGAATAGATGCAGGAGCGGCGATATTTAATCTCCAATATCTTTTGGTTTGGGCAGTAAAAGTTTTATTGATCAATCCAGAATCAGATTGAGTCCATGAGGCAGCATCGTTAACATCTCCTGCAAAATTATCTGTTGAATACTGAAGTTTTAGTAAAAGCCCATCAAGATTATGTCCTAATGGAATGAGAAGCCTGTCTACTTCATAAATAGTTCCTCCCTGATCAAGCGTAATATAAAAATTAGCAGGAGTAGTAGTGCCTTTAAAAAGTTTCCCAATATCCCGATCATAGAGACGGTATTTGGGGAAAGAGGCATTTTCACTGGTAACAGTAACTATTCCCCCAGAATTTTCAAGAATATTTCGATAGCACAGAATTACATTCGACATCTATGCTCCTATGAACTGAATCGCATCGATTGAAAATTCATCGCCTCTATTTGGAATAATCTTAACTATCTTCCATTTCAATCCAGTCCATGCAGCCGCTAATCTATTAATATTCAAGGTAAAATAATCCCCACGCTCTAATATTGCGGCGGATTGATCCACAACCAACCAAGTCATTCTTAAAACATCCTTCTTTTGTAACAATATCCAGTCAGCCACATCCTCAGCCATAACCTGAGATTGGATGGTCGGAAATTCCCAATCCTCTGGTAATGTTCCATATTTTGAGATAGATGTTCCGTTAGAACGCTCTGTTTGTTTTTTGTAATCCCCATATTTTCTGTCCTGATAAACACCTCCCCAATCAATATCATAAGTAGCTCGAATCAGATTTTTTATATCGTTTGAAGAAGTCTGCGAAAATTTAGGTTTCTCTAACCAATTATTATTATCGATTGTGAGCTGTGAAGTAGGGGAAGCCGTATCATTGAATGTCAATTCAAACTTCCCGCCATCCTCCCTCATATTGGATCGACTCTGTTCATCAAATTTACGGAAAATATCGGTAATTTTTAAACCTAATTTTGAAAGAATCACACCAAATTTATATCCGCCCGCGACTCGATTAACATAGGTGGTTCGTATCGTACCAAATGAATCTCCGATTTCCCCCATGGAACGTCCCAGTAAGGCAACTAAAAGATGTCTTCTGACATCAGATGGATTTTCGATCAATGCACTTGCCACACCTGTATAGGTTCCCAAACCATCATCTTTGTACCCCTCTCCATCACAAAGAATAAGAGGAGCAATAATTTCCGCATCATGTCCGGCGATGGTAATTGTGGTAGTCACCCCGGATGCAGGAGAAGCCCCTGTGTCCGTATATTCTACTTCAAGCCATAATTCGTAAACATAAATATCAATTCCTCCTCCAGGATTCCCGGTATTGAGATACACCCAAATTTGCGTGGGATATATCGTCGAATCTAATAAAAATTTTTGTGTGACCTGGGTTGTAGTTACACTCAAATTGGCTACAAAATTATCTCCTCCTCCCCGATTATCTCGTAATTGGGCTGTCATACCTCCGACAAAAGATGAAATTTTATGAGTAATGCAAGCATAAACTTTGGAAATTGTTGGTCCCCCCCATGCTGGAAAATAAGTTTTGAGATAAGCTAATTTATTGGCATTATTAATTTGAATCCATGCTTCAACATTTGTGAGATCACTCTGATCCCTCATATTTGGTTCAGTTCCGGTAATCGTATACGATGCATTCGCATCAATCAAACCCCCATTGCCAATGATTGATATTTTAGAGGGAGAAGAATGATAATGACTTCCTTCATTCATCGAAACAGTATGAGTAATTTCAAGAACTTTTAATATTTGACGCTCCGTAAATGTAATTGTTGTTTTTCCGCCCTCGTTCAAATTTACCGTATACCCACTTGAATTGATTCTGATTCGATCATTTCCGGCATAAACCACGCTTACAGATTTCATCTGATGACCTGCAACCAAATATTTGAAAGTAAGAGGAGTTGCCACGGGTGATTCGACTAGCCAACAGGGAATAGCTCTTTTATGAATTGCAGCCGTGGTTCCGCCATATGCTCTTGTCTGAACTGTGAGTCTTTTATTAGCGGAATCTTTGGCACTATATTGAATTTTTTCATTCCCGATTTGAACTACTCCGGTTGATGGAAAAGAAATAGGATAGTCCACATTGGATAAAGTAATATAAGTTTCTCCGCTTGCAGCCATATCAAGAAACAATGTCGATACGGCATATGTCTGAACGCAAGGACACGGGATGTCACGAAGAGAGCCATAAATAATATTTTCTTGTTTCCCTATGGCATTTGGGGCAGCATTAGGCCAGTTGGTAATATTGATTTCAGTAAATATATTCTTTGAATCAAGATGATGAAGAATCGAAAAAACTTCTATATCAAACCACTCTTGATCTGCTTCTTTAATCTCACCAAAAGCAGCTCTTAAAAGCTTTGTAGATACATCAGAACCAAATACTTCTCCCGTATCTACATAGAGCGAGTATAATTCCATCTCTCTTCTGGTAATAGAATAAGTATCGAAATATTCAAGAAGAGTCATGGCAGTTTTTATGCGAAGATTTGAAAATCTCAATTTGGCTTTTATATTTTGGTAACCACCAAATTGTAAAATAGATTGTTCAAACCCTGATAAGTCTTCAAGATAATCCTCATAATCATGACCATTAAAATTAAAATTTCTGTCTGAAAAATAAAGAGTCTCCCCATCAAGTAATACGTGAACGAAGAGGACAGGTTGAATCCAAGGACGGTCTAATTTCATGATTTGGTTAGCGTTTATATTTTTAACCATTTAATTTCTCATTTAAATGTAATTCTCTATGACATCTATTACATAAAAAAATAATATGATTTTCAAGTATCTTTTTTTGAAAAAATGGCAATGATTTTTTTATCCATCTTCCAAAAGAATCAGTAATATTTTCTTTTTTTGTAGAATCGATATGATGACCTTCAATAACCTCAAAATATTTATCAAAATGTGCCAGAATACCCCCCAGCTCTGCTGGGGGGATGAATGGCCTCCCCTCTCCCCTGGGGGGAGAGGGTTAGGGTGAGGGGGAAATGATCTTATCATCACCCCCACCTTAATCCTCCCCCATCAAGGGGGAAGAAAGTTTTTTAGAGAATTGGATGCCCCGCAGCTCTGCTGCGGGGTACTTCACTATATCCACATTTTTCACAAGAAATTTTTTCTATACCAAGATGGGTTAATAGCCATTTTCTATTCTCTCTACGGCGGTTTATTTCACACCTTTTTGTATTAGCCCTTCGTTTTTCTCGATTATTATCTGAATATTTTTTATCATATTTTTTTACTTTTTTAGAGTTTTTTTTCTTCCATTTTTTTGCTGTTTCTGGATTTTCTTTTTGCCATATTCTACTTCTCTCATTAAGACAATTCTTACATATCCATTGATTACATTCATAAAATTCAGATATATTTTTTTCAATTTTACATTTAGAACATCTTTTAATTGTTTTATCTATCTGATTTGCGTTGAGTGATTTTACCATTTTATTGTGTCATCGCTACTTTTAATTCTGATCTATTTTTCTTCCAAAGGTCTGCAAATTGTTCATCCATGTCTACCACCATCTCTTCAGAAGTCGCCCCATAAACGTTCATTGTATTGATATTGATTGACACTCCTCCACCGCTCTCTGCCGATACTCCTCGGGTATTAGAATAAGCTTGGGCCTGCATCAGGATTGATTTCTCTTCTTCCAGACGTTTAAGCTCAGGATTATATGTACCTCGAATATATTTTGAATATTCACCTATGCGCCAAAAAGAAGGAGCATTAATCGCTGCGCCTCTGATTATTCCCTGATATTCTTCGATCTGGGCATTAATCGCTGAAAGATTCATTTGAAATTTTAGATTCGATATGTAAGCACTCATCCCCTCAAAACCACCATAGATTTCATCAATTTTATCCATGATAGGCATCTCGGAAGACCCTGTACCAGTGATGTTAATAACCACGGGAATAGGTTTCAGCATTTCCTCTCTTATAGTATTAAAATCTATCCAAAGATCGTCAAGTGCTCCTTTAGCCGGAGAAATATCAAAATCAATTTTCATTGGTTCTGAAACAACAGAAGCTAATCTCTTAACTTCATCTTCTAATTTTGATAGTTCTATTTTTAATTTTGCCGCTTCAGTATCTTGCGATGTCATTCTTTCAAATTTTGTAATGACATCATCAAGTTCTGTGGACATATCTTTCCAACCTCCAGGGCCTTTTGCCCATTCAAATGAGGATATATATGCCTTTCTGGCCATCTCAATTTCTTTTTCTGAAAAGAGATCAGATCCTAAAACTGTCTCAAAATCCTTTGTCATTTCTTTAATCCAGTCTTTTAAATGAGCAGGACCCACAATTCCGAGCCCTTCCATAATTTTCAAAGCTGATCTTCCAAGATCATTAAGTCTTTCTTGAATTTTAAGAATTTCTTCCCTCTTGGATTTTTCTAAATCAAGCGATCTAATCAAGCCTTTTCTCACATTTTCTTCATATTGATAGAAATCTGACATCTTATAAATTTCATCAGCAATAGCTTCTCTGGCTCTTTTTTCGGCTTCTAATCTCGCTTTATTTTCTACTGGGATTGTTGGAGGTTGAGTTTTTCCATAAGTCGAAATATAACCAGGACCATGAGAAATAGCTAATGCAGTTTCATAGAATAACCCTAATTCTTTTTTTAATTCTAAAATTCTTTTTGTGTAACTTTCGATGAATTTTACAGAAACTCCTTCTTTTATCCCATATGCCAATCCTGCTTCTAAATTTTTTAATTCCATTTCTTTTCCTTCTTTATTAAAAATAGAAGCATTTACGGCAGCCTCAGCTATATTTGTAGCCAATTCTGCAAATTTTAAAATCAAAGGACTAAGAGTGATTTTAAGACTATTAAATTGAGTATCAAGTTTTTTAAATTCGTTCTCTGCCGCACTTCCAGCCTTGAGAGTAACTTCACCTAAAACACCTTTCATTTTAACAAGCTCTTCACCATAATTGGCTATTCCTTCTTTCCCCTTATTTAGCATCTCTATCCATTCTGCCCCAGAACGCCCAAATAATTCTCTGGCGATTGCAATCTTTTTCTCTCCATCGATCCAACCCTTAAAGCTTTCCGCAATCTCACCTATTTTCTCAGAAAGAGTCATGGTTTTCCATGTTGTACTTTCAATCTCAATTCCCATAGCTCTAAGATATTTCCCTACATCTCCAGTCCCTTTGGTTGCATCTTCGAGCTTGCTTGAAAAAATTCCTATGCCTGTAGTGAATGTTTCAATTGCGAGATCACTCATTTTAGCAGCATAAGTAAGTTTTTGATATTCCGTGGTACTGATTCCCATTATTCTAGATTGTCTTTCAATATCATTGGCGGCAGAGGCAATACTTTTCCCGAAATTATACATTTCTCTGGCAGCCTGATAAGCTCTTTCAGCAAGATTGATAATCGAATCCAATTTGATAAGACGAAGGGATTTATCCATATTTGAGACTTCAGAGGTAACTTTCCCAAGATTGGTTTTAATAGTCTCCAGCTTGAGGCTGCCCTCATCAGAAACCTTAAATTTCAATTCAACTGTTTTTTCTGTTGCCATCAATCATCTCTCTTATAAAATTCTTCTGCGAATGCAATAATTTTCTCCGCACATTCTTCTTTTTCATTTTCATCTATTTTTCTGATTTCCATTCCTGCCATAATCGCCTCAATCCTGATACTTATTGGTCCCCCCATGGGAATCATCACCAATTGTTTTTGACATAATTCCCAAATTGAAAAAGCCCCCCTGTTTTCATCCAATATCAAGGGTCGCTTGCATTGCTGCTCACAGGGAGGCTCTTTTTCGTTTTTTTTATGTATTTTATGACATTCTTCACAGTTCGCAAGAGGGTCTTTTTGTTTCAACCATTTTGCGAACTCAAGGAGTTTTTTATTTCGTGCTCTTTTTTCTCAATTTGAAATTTTTCGATATCAACCACTACATTCTGGATGAAAATATCGAAATCATAAGCCTCCCTCATCAATTCAAAAGCATTCCCTTCCGTATATGGAATTTCAGTTTCCAGATCATCAACTTTTATCGGAAGCATTTTTGTAAGTGTTCCAAGCGTAAGACCACTCCATCCCACAAAAACTTTTTGAATGAAATCCTTATAAAATTTCTCAGAATTCATTTTTTCCTTGCGAGTATGATCTTTCTGATCCCAATACCATTCGGTCGCTTTTTCTCCAATTTTCCTCATTTCTGATCTTGGGAGATATCTGATCTCAATCTCAAAATCATCCAAATATTTTATCTTGATGGTTCTTTCATCTATATTTGATTCCATCAATTCCTTGATCGATGTCATAAAAAGCCTCTCTATTTAATTCAAATGATTTTAATTGCTCTGTAGAATTATTTTTCCATCCATAAATAGATGCAAGACACATTCAATTCTACCTCTAGGCTGTGGTTCTTGTTAATGCAGCCCCCTGTGATTGTATTCTGAATTTAATTGCTGCCTTAGCTCCCACAACCCCATCTGCGACAGGTTGATATGTCGGGATGATCCCCGTCCCCGAGAATTGGGGATTGTTCACACCCACGGCTGCCGTATCAGGTCTCCAAATGATTGCGCAAGTTCCAGCAGCCCAGGCTGTGTAGATTTTCTCATCTACTCCTTCATCTACGAAATCCTGGAATAATTCTATATCGAAAGACCAATCCTGAAGACCCTTTGATCTGGATAGGGCGGTATCGCCCATAGCGGTATCATCATGCATTACCCAATCAAAATTTGGTACGCATGATTTTACGGCCCCCAATGCTGTCATATCCACAGTCGCAATAGTCAATTGACAATTCCGATAAACGCTCTGAGCCATTTTTTTTGACCTCCTTTTATAAGATTGCTATCGCACAAATCAATGTAAATGATGGGGTTGTTCCACCAATTGTAAACGAAATTCTCCACCAAATATCGTCTGCGATAGGTCCATCAACTGGCGTTGCCCATTGATAACCAATTACCGTCTTTTGGATAAAAGTGATCCTTGTCGCAGGTGACAAGAATGTTTCCAAAGCATCGCTTTGGATAATTACATCCAGTGTTGGAAGTGTTCCTGATACGGCGACCACATGGAGGACCCCATAAAGTTTTTTGCCCGACGCTACCAAACCTAAATTAAATGGCGTACTGGTTCCCGTAACCGTTTCAATTCCATTTTGGAGAATATTCCCTCGGCAAAGTTTCGTCCCTCTTCCGATCACATCCACCGAATAAGGGAGCATATCGCCGACGGCCCCGCCCGATTTAAAATTAGAATGGTTTCCGAGAAAGAAATGCCCTGCTTCTCCTTCTGCACCAGTTAATAATCCGATTGTTACTGGAACATCTTGAAGAGTAAAGTCAGTCAGTAATGCTTCTTCTAATTTACCTGCTCCTAAATTAAGAAATCCCTGGGCAGCAAGTTTAATATCTTCAAGACCCTTCGCTCTTGAGAGAGCAGAATCCCCAAAAACGGTATTATCTAGCATGGCTGCATTAGCCACGAGATCAATTTTATTCGTATCTCCCGTGAGATCATATCCTCCCCAGAAGAACTTGCAATCCCTAAGAACTCCCATTTTTACCCTCCATTTAAGCGCCAAATACCCTTAAATGCCATTATTATGACTGAGCGTATGGATTACCCATCAATGTCAAGAAAGATACCATAAAGGGCACATTTGCCCCAAAAAACTTATTTTCCAATTGGATGACATCAATTTCATCAGTTAATAATTCAGTATCAAAGGCCAAATTAGTCCATTTTCGATCTGAGCATATGGCTTTTTCAATGTCTGCGATAATAGAACGAATTGCTCCGATAGTGCCAGCAAAAGTTTGGCATTCCATATCCATTTCGTGTCTATCAATTCCCATTGTATGAGGAACAGGATCACAGATTGAATCCTTAAGATTTGCTGCCGGAAGCTCAGAGCTTTGAAATGGATTATTTTCAAGGTCTTTCCACCAATTAATATTTGATCCAAGATTCGTCGCATATCCGCCGGTAATCAGAATGGCTTTAAATCGAGTGTCAATTTTAGAAATGATTTGAGTTCGAATACTATCTACCATTACTTTCCTTTTTTATCGATTTCTTTCTTCTTCGATTCCATTTCTCTTAACACTTTTTCCAAATCTTCAAATTCTTTTGTAAATTGTTTGAATAATTCCTGACCTTCCTTAAATTGCTGTTGCAGCAAAAGTAATTGAGTTTGAACTCTGGTAATTCTCTCCTGTGCAAGATCACGCTTTAAAATAAGTATTTCTTTTGAATCCTCTCCTTTTGAAATTAGAGGTAGTGAAAAAATCACTATCAAAATTACGATCAATGTCAAGAATCGTTTCATAAAATCTCCATTTCTACCAGTAACTGCAACCAATTTTTGCGCTGGTTGATGTTTCCCGAACTGCTTTAAATCCCGTGATTTGATCTCTCAAATAAAAATTTATATTCTCCCCAATTTGAAGAGGAATCCCAACCCCTCCAGATGTCGGTGTCGTCACTGCGTCAAGAGTGAATCTGATAGAACCGGTCTCAACTACACATATTCCATGGGTGAAATTTCCATATTTGGCGGCTGTCAAACCTATTGGCGTATCCGTAACGGTAATATTTTCATCTACTGCTAAAGCTATTCCGAAAAAACATACTGCTAAAATTATTGCCAAAAATAAAAATTTCCATTTTCTCAATTTCATTTTTACCTCCATTATGCAGTCTTGGATAGTTTTAAAAGAATCATTCCAATTCTTATATTTTCAATTCCTATCACATAATAAGTGACTGCATTTATGACTAGAGTATTCCCATGAACCAATGCTGACAAATCAGAAGTTTTTCCAATAAATGCCAGAGAATAATTTTCAACTCCAAATGCATCATCGAAAGGTTCATAAATTATTCCATTGATGATTGTTCCCGTCGCAAGCGTGGCCTGTTCACCAAAATCATTTATATCAAAAATAGTGTCAAGATCGGTGAGAATATCAGCTCTTATTCCCATTTTTTTTCTCTTCGATTTCTTTTAAAACTTTTAACATAATTTTGGTTGGTTCTTTAATCCCGATTATTTCTCCGGCCTTAAATTGAATAGGGCTTTTAACTTCACATTTCCCTTTTTCTTTCACAGATAGATTCATTACTCTATCCCTAATCTGAATTTCATCTAAAATTAATTTGCATCCAACGGGAATATTTAAAATCCCTGTCGTTCTATAAAATTGCATAGAATAAAATCTCCATTTTGAATTTGGGGCAGAGCCAAAGCCCCGCCCCTGTTAATGGTTAATTTCCGCTTATGTCATGGTAACGATACAGGCTTGTTGCCAAAAACCGTAACCAACATTTCTGGATGCCCATACACCATAGCGGTGCTTGTGTTCATTAAATTCTAATTCCGATCCTTCAGCGATTGCCTCAATGGTAATCGGCACCTCTTCCTGACGGATCAAGGGCTTTGTCTGCCCATCGGATCTGAAAACATAAAAAACTGCTGTAGCATTAGTCAATCTCGCATTCGCCACCGGAAGCAAATTGTATCCTGCCTTGATCAATACATTCTGTTCCCCTCCGGCGACGACAGGAAGGGCACAGGCGGCAAGAGCTGAAGGATATAAATTTAGAGGGGTCATGATGAGAAATTGATTTGCGTTCTCATTCATCGGCTCACCCTCATCATCCAGGAACCCCACAATCGCTGCGATTGCTTTGAGGATGCATTGTCTCATCTCTTCCGTAGAGGGAGCCGTAATCGTTCCATGAACGGAGGCCGCCTCACCCGAGATGTCAATCGAAAGATCATTGTCCTGGCTGGTTGAATATGTTGCTCCTGGGTCTGCGTGGTCAGTATCGAAAAAATACTGAGTGTCATAGCAGACACCACTCACTCCGGCGATAATCAGAGTTGTCAAAAGGCTCGCCCAGTGAGAGTTCGCCCGATCAGCCAACTCCCTCACCCTTGTCATGATTTGTCCCGTTTTGTCCCTGCGGAGTTCACGGGTGAGGACTTCAAGGGTGGCCTCATATTCCAGATTCGTAATACTTAATCCCTGGGTTTTAAAACCCTTGGCGTGACGTCCACCAATCCATTGTCTCATCTGAGGAGACATGCCCAGCCATTTATAATTTTCCGTTTCCTGAACCGATGGCATCAGCATAGAAATAGCTGGAACCCATTCGGCCCCTATATTCTGCGAAAGACGATTGTAAAATTCGCCTATAATCGCTCTTGAAGTGGTTAATCCAATTCCAGACATTTTAAATTACCTCCCTTCAATAATTTAAATAATTAATGGTTTATGCCTCGGTCGCCCAAGTCCCCTTCATCGTTCTGACAACTGCACCATTGGTCTCGCCATTATCTAAGATACAAAAATCTCCCCGATTGGCAGTGGCAAGAGTATTGATGAGGTCTTTATTGTCAGTCCCTCCGATATCCGGCCCCTGAACCTTGTCTAAAGCCGCCGGATCGAGACTGATTTGAACCGTTCCATATGGACCGCAATTCAGAGCTGCAAAATGCCCTGCCGTTGCTGTGGCTGGAAGAGTAATCACGGTCGTCAAAGTACAACAGATGACTTTTCCACTGTCCTGAATATCCAGAGTCAGGGTAGCCGCTGCCAATGTTTCTTTTTTGAATCCTTCCCATGGATCTTGAAAGTTGATGGCATCAAATTCAACCTCCATGATGCCGGAAGAATAAAACCTTCTCGTGAAACCGACAAAGACCCCGCCTGTCGGAAGAAATACAAAAGTATCGTCGTCGGTTGCATAAACAGGCAATCCAACATCGGTGATCACCGCACCTGATATTGAAAGTTTGGCTGTCCCTTTGGTAACAACCCTCGCTTTTATTGCGGCTGCCGCCCCTGCGCTGTTATCATATTTTTGCTCCGCAAACCCCACAAACCTGTCAACCGAGGTCAATGGTCTTGCATGACCTGAAGCTATAACCGTTCCCACGGCTGCTCCCTCATAAATAATATCAGCCGCAATTATGGCGAATTCATTGACATCACCAAGAACCAAATCTCTTTTTTTATCCGCTGCTAAAGTCGTCATTATTCAGTACCTCCTTTCGGCTTTTCTTTATTCCAAATCTTTACTTTTCCTTCTGCATTAGCTTTGGAGAAGGCAAGATAAGAATCAAAATTGTCTCCAAATTCTTTTCTCAATTCTGGATTTTTCTGCCATATCGCCTTTGCCTGATCTTCGATAGGAAGATTAGGATCAATATCTTCTTTCTTCCCGGTCCCAATATTATTCTGACTGATAGGTAGCTGTGCTTCCTCCATCAATTCTTTTCTCTTCCCGTCCAGAAGTGCCCTTTCTGCACCGAGAACTTGTACTGCAGCTTCTGGTCCTGTGGTTTTTCCATCCCATTTTAAAATTTCGATCAATGCTTCATGTCCTGGAAGCAATTGAGATTGAACAGATTTGATTCTTTCCCTTTCCATCTCTGCACCGGAGGACATCCCCTCCTTTTTCCCCGCCTCTAATCCTTCGGAGAATCCCATCGCTCTCGCCTCCTTCTGGATCTCTACGAAGAGATCGGGATATGCTGCCCTAAAGGTTTCCTTTGTGACTATTCCTTCCATCGCTTTTTCTCCTTTCTCATCCTCTTTTTTGTCCCATTGAGAATGACAGACCGCCGCCCTTTGCTTCTCGTCGGGATATTCTTTGTTCATGGCTTCATCACCCATGCACCGTGAGATGAAGTCATTCTCTTTCTCGTCTTTCTTCGGTTTTGGTATCGGCATTTTAAATCTCTTTCAGAAGTGCTTGAATCCTCGCTTCCACGACCGCCCTGGTTATGAAAGGCAAATTTGTCGAACCATACTCATAGGCAAGTTTGTCGAGAGTGGAAACACCGTCCACGAGACCAGCCTTGATGGCCATCTTGCCTATGAACACTCTTCCCTCCGCCATGTCTGAAAGGACTTGATCAGGAGTGGCCCCTCGATTGCGGGCGACATCCTGAACGAATCCCGAATATAGATAGTCAACCTCCCCCTGAATGATCTCCCTATCCTCTTTTGATAGAGGTTTTGAGTCAACCCCTATTGCCTTATATTTTCCCGCCGTGATATGGGAGATCTTTATCCCGCGCTTCTCATCCTGCGCCGAATAGTCATAATGGGTCATCATGACACCAATGCTTCCAACCTGTGTGGTGTCGCCAGAGATATAGATTTTATCCGCCGCCGACCCGATCGCATAGGCGGCGGAGGCCATCATCCCATCGGTATGGGCGAGAATGGGTTTTCTTCCCCTTGACTCAAAAATCATATTTGCGAGCTCAAAAGTCCCATCAACCGATCCGCCAGGCGAATCGATGTTCAGAATAACCGCTCTTACAAAAGGATCATTCAATGCCTGTTGAAAATCCCTTCCGATCAGTTGCGTGGAGGCCCCGCCGGATATTTTTGAAAACATATTCATTTTTTTGGAGATTATCCCATCAATGGGAATCACTGCCACACCATCGATCACTTCATAGCCTTGCTCTTCTCGATTTAAAGGCTTTCCGATCTGCGCCTCGATAATTTTTAGATCAATTTTGTCACCTTTGAGATGAGTATTATAGATTTCAACTATCTCTACCAATTTAGCAGGAACAATCGCCCATGGTGAAGAAAGAATATCAATCAGTCGCATGGAAAAACTCCTGTTGAAACTTATTGCCTTTTTTCCAATTTTCTTGTGGAATAAGAAGTTGTAAATTATTTTCAACATGAAGACCGCAAATATATTTCGAGCGTAAAGGGATGATATGATCAACCTCCATTCCTCTTTTATGTGCTTCTCTATAAATCTCTTTTATTTTCTCCTTGGAGGTATTCCTCTCAGAAATATGACCGTTTTTACATGGGATACCCGTGAAATATCTTTTGAGTCCTTTCTGGATAGCTTCTTCTCGTAATAGAATTTTCATCTTCCTATTGTTTCCCCTCTTCCACTGTTTCATTTTCGATGTCACTACCCATTGGTTTTTCTTCTTTTGTCAGAGATGATTTTCCATTTACGGGATCAGGTTTCCGAATCGATGTAATTTCATTTAACATTTTCATTTCTTTTTTTATTCTTCCGAAATTTCCTTCGAAATCTCCTCCCGTTAGCCCCACAGTCTCCTCATCTCTCGTTGTCAGAAAAAGATTTAATCTCTTTTCAGCCGCATCGACTTCTTTGACCGGATCGATCTGACTTGGAGCTTCACCAATCCAGATTGCATTGGAAAAAGCCTTTCGAATCATAACATCTTTAAAAAATCCTGGAGCCTTGATTCGCCCAATGGCCACGGCCTCATAGAGCCAATTTTCATAGACTAATTGGCAGAAATTGCGGGATAACCATGCTCGGCGACCCCTAAAAAATCTCCAGGCTTCAAGGAGAGCCGCCCTGGAAGCACTGTATGAGGCTGAGAAGTGCCCTATTAGGATCTCGAAGGGTATCTCAAGAGCAACGCCAATCTGTTGGAGGATGGAATTTATGAACTCCCCAAAACCAGTGTTTGGCCGCCCTGGATTGCCAAAGGTAATCTTTTCACCTATTTTTAAACCAATTAAGGCCCCGGGACCGAGTTTTATATCTTGATCGGAGGTGCTTCCTGCTACGGCGGAATCAACATCATCATCCCCAATCATATTCCCGATCATATTCTGGCCAGTAGATTCTGTTTCAATAACTCCGGTAAAATAGGATGATATTACAGCGGCCATAATCTCGGCCTCTGAATATCTAGTAAGTTGTTTGAGTAATTCTATAACCGGAGAAAGATATGGTAACCCCCTTGATTGTCCTGGTCGAAGCATTCGATAAAGATGAATTATATTCCGTAGATTAGTTTTATTCGAAAAGGCTGGAATAACATCCCATTCTTGCTTAATTGGAAAATACATGGAGCCCGGCGAATCCTTCATAATGTGATAATTTAAAGGAGCACCATTTTCATCCTTCTCAACACCGGCTTTGAGAGTTTTCGTTTCAGATACATTATCTTTATTTTTGACTCGATCCCCTTCAATGTATTGAAGCCTCAGAGTATATGGAGAATCTTTAATCTCCTTTCTGGTCATCAAAATAAAAATATCACCATCGATCAGAACTTTTCTAAAAACCAAATCTTGTCCTTCAGAAAATGGAATAGTTCTAGCAATATCGCAATTCTGAGAATCAGCCCACAGATGCCATTCCCTTTCTGTGTTGGTTTCCCATTCATCAGCTTGTTCCTCTTCCATCTTTAAAAATTCTCGATCAATTCTGCATTGAAGTTTTAGACCTGCACCCACAACGTTGGTCACAGCAGTATTTATAGCTCCAAGAGCAAGAGGGGAATTACGTGCGAGATCCTCAGAAATATCCCTTAAGCGAGGAAGTTCGGGAAGAAGGGCAGAGTCGGCATCAAGATGTTTTGGATTGAAATAGCGAAGAGCACGACGGGAAGTCGAGGCTCCCGTATAAGCACCCGAAGAAATAGCCATCGCTCTTCCGCGATGATCATAAAGAATCGTCATGGGAGAAGCTTTTTCCCATTGATGCGTATTAGGATTCAATTGCATTGGAATAGATTGCATTAAGCACTCATAAAAATCATCCTATTGGAGTTATGGCCACAACTTTAATTCCAGATCCTTCAAATCTGGCAATTTCTTCTGCTAAAATATTCATTTCAGTTCGAAGCTCTCTGATTTTAGCTCGACTTACGGAAATACTTCCTCCGCCTGATGATTGTGAATATGTCTCAGCGTTAAGAGCTTTAAGATAAGCGGTTCTTACGGCAGTATATTCAGCTTCAGCTTCAGCAAGAGTACGAGCCATTTGATAAATAATAGATATTTTTAAAAAGAAAAGTCAAGATAGGAATTGTAAGGATTGTAAAATCTGGACGGTTTATTTTAAATTCTTGTATTTTTTCGGTAATATTCAAGCACAGATTTTCTAAAAATACGAATAGTATGATTTAATTTGCAAAATTTCAAAAAGCCATTCTTACACCAAAAATAAATTGTTGAACGTGAAACATTTAAAAAATTCGCTACTTCATCTGGTCTGAGAAGATATTTTGTTGGAAGATCAATCATTCATTACTCCTCTTGATATCATTCTTCGTTGGGATTTTTGATCAGTTGGACTTAATACTCTAACTCCTCCGCCAAGTTCGGGATCGGCAAGACTGTATGCAATTACGCAGGCGTCAAGCCAATGATTTTGCCTTCTGATTCTTACCCATTCAGATTTCCCTGTCTTAAAATCGATTCTTTTCTCTTCCGCCAGAAGATGAGATACAAAATCTGTCCCCGTCTCTTTATGAAAAGTGAATCGCCCCGGGTCTCCTTCTTTAATCTGTAATCGGTAATGAATAGCATCTTTAAAAACATTTGTATCAAGATTAAGCAGGATTATGCCCCCAGGAATCGCCCCGCCTTTGGGCATCTTATCGATATTTGATATTTTAATTTTCCTACCAGTTGAATGTGACATTCCTTTGGTCCCATAACATTTCCCTCTGCCATGCCTTCTAAGCCAATCATAAGCCTCTTCCGTCATCGTCAAATCATAAGCTTCCCTTTCACCTCCTCCCGTATCTAAGCCTGCTTTCCAAATAGGAAGTCTATCTTCACTATTTTCAATCTGATAAGCATTTTCCCAAACAAGAGATGTTACTGCCTCCCATCCCACCAGATAACCATAATGTACCAAATGAGGGGCCGCATCCCTTTTCCATGCGAGAATCACAAACCAGAATCCATCTCCACTTGGATCAATACCACAGGTTAAGGCAATGCTTCCTTTTGGCACAATTAAGGATTCGATTTCGGTAATATTTGATAGCATTTCCTTCTCTGATTTCGTTTCATATTTTTCAATCCATGGCTCGGCCATCCAGGAATTTCTCCAGTTCATTAATTTCTCCGGATAGTCTTTTGATTCAAGAAATTCTCTCGCCACCATTCCAAAAGTATGCCAAGGGGAATAGAGACGATTAATTTGAAACCCTATTCTTTTGGGTCTCAATTCTTCAAGACATTTTTCAAATTCCAATTCTGAATTTAAATCGATCCATTTCCCCCGTCTCACCATCTCCGCTTTTTGTTCATTATAAATTTTTTCTTTACATTTCTCGCATTCATAAAAAGCTTGATCTCCGATCTTCTTCAAATTTTCTTTAAAATCCCCGAATTGAACTTGATCGAAATTTAAAACTTGTCTATATCCACAATGAGGGCAAAATACTTGATATCGAAATCTTGCATCGCAGGATTCTTCGCCTTTTGTGATATATCCGATATCAGTCGTTGGAGTAGAGACATAAACGAGTTTTCGTGTAAAAATGAAGGTATTCGTTCTTTCTTTTCCCAAAGCCAGCGGGGATGCTTCTTCTCCGGTAAATTTCCGGTATTTATTCACTTCATCAAAAAAACAATACCGGATCGGTCTGGAGGCGAGTGAAGCTGGACTATTTGACCAGGCAAGATAGGCAGTCATCGACGAGAAAGTCTTCTTTCTTTTTAGAAGATCGTCCTGATCAAAAGCTTTTATTTCTTTCAATTGATCACAGGTCTCGATCATCAAATCTATTCTGTCCTGAGAGATTTCGTCAGCAAGGGCTTCCGTTGGTTCTACAATCATGGCAGGTCCAGGGTCCTGAAGAATGGCATATAGAAGCATATTAAGCAGAGCTTCTGTTCCGCCGAGTTGTGTGGGCTTGATCACCCATATCTCTTCTACACAATCGATAGAAAAAGAATCCATGATATCTCGAAGAAAAGGAAGAAAATCTGTTTCCCATTGGCCAGGCTTCGATGATCCTCTGCCCAGGATTCTATTTTTATCAGCACATTGACTCACAGTGATCTCCTCTGGAGGTTTTAGAAAATCAGCTACTTCAGGATGAAATAGATATTTTTTTTTGCGCATTCGTTTTTAAGGCAATAATAAAGTTTTAATTTCTATACTAGGTAAATATCCAATCTCACATATTTTACTCATTATTTTTTTCTCCTGATTCGATTCATTCTATTAAGAATATTCCAAATCTCTTTTTTCATTATGGTAGAAATTTCCCTTACATCCCTCCCAAATAATATTGGAGGAAGCGATCTATGAAAACTTAGAAGAGCAGATTTAAAAATCCCTGCCATGCCTAATTCATCATTGATCATTTCCTCCCTGGAGATTAATTGCTTTGTTTCGACCATATATTCAAGCTCTTTCAATTTTCTATCAATCTGAACCTTCAGACGCCGTTCTTCTTGTAGAGATAAATTTCCCCCGGCTTCGGCGAGCTTGCGATAATATTCGATAAGAGCCTTCGATGCGGCCACAAAATCTATTTTTCCTTTGATTACGGGAGGAACAGTCTCATCCGAGGCCATCTGACGATATCGCCTGGAAGTAATACCAAATACCGATTTGGAGACTTTTTCTAATTCTACTTCATTAACCATTGATCATCTTTATCTCAATCCCTGGGAAGGCCCTGAAGATTTTGGAGAGAATCGAAAGGAAGAGATTGAGTCCCTTTACACCTAATCTATATCTGCTTGTTTTTAATCATGAATTGAAGCTATTAAAAAAAAGTTATCACATGGGTAAATACTGCGGGCTTGCAGC
>ERZ1292629.526-Hain-H43-01um-R1-526-length-42092-cov-6_pt1 | contig 28087 bp, 32 predicted proteins | sample MGYA00564399_ERZ1292629 | MGnify/ENA primary metagenome ERZ1292629 (study PRJEB36523, sample SAMEA6512636) | groundwater metagenome | collected 2019-01-08 | study: AquaDiva: Metagenomics assemblies of 32 groundwater samples
GCGCCTAAATAATGCCCGTTGATCGAAAAATCAGTAAAATGTTTTGTTTCCGTTGTGTCATTGCAAGTTGCATCACTTGTCTCACAAATACGAATTCTGTTGAACTTCACAGGCTCACTGGCGGCAATATTTATCGTCACCGTGCCGGGATTGAATGTAACGCTTTGTGCCGAACCATTCAGCGTATATCCGAGAATCGTCGGAGCAATATTGTCTGTTACAACCACGTTAAATGTCGTCTGTATTGCAGGATTACTGTGACTGTCAATTGCATCACAGAGTACCGCCGTCGTCCCAGCAGGAAATACCGAACCTGATACTGGAAGGCATGTCACCGGAACAGATCCGTCAACCAAATCAGTAGCAGTCGGTAGGGCATATGAGACTGCCACACCAGCAGACGTCGCGGAGAATGCTGCTTCATCTAAATGCGAAGTAATCGTTGGGGGCGTACTATCAGTAATCGTGACTGTTTGAGTTGCCGTGCTCACATTTCCCGCCCAATCGGTGGCAGTGTAGGTAATTACGGTAATGCCGACTGGAAAACTTGCGGGAGCATCGTTTGTAACACCCGGGGCCGGATCGAGGATGTCAGATACAATAGGACTGCCCAGAGCAACTACCGTAAAAAGGCCCGTCGCTTCAGTCGGACCGACGTTTGCTGGAGCGGTGAGGGAGGGAGGGGTATTATCAACTGTAAATGTTTCCGATATTCCTTCCTCGTCAAGATTATTTTTAACTTTCAATTTATAGACACCGTCGGTGATTGAAGCTGTGTTCCACGAATACGATGCAGTATTTACGTTACTTACAAAATTCGTGTATACCGAGAAATCTGAAGAATAATAGAGCCTGTACGGTGCGGCCGTACTATTGTCTGTCCATATAACATTCTGTATTCCCCCCCAGTGCACTCCAGACGCTGGTGAAGTTACTGTAATATTAGCCACTGCCTGTGCCTCCAAGACATTAAAAAAGCCGCCGAAGGCGACCAAAACAGCAATAAGTACAATCGACCCGGTGCGAACCAACACGCCTGCCTGCCGGCGGGCAGGAACGAGAGACGGTGCATTGCTCATACGTTCAAATAGGTTGCCGATTTTTGCTCCGGGTATGCCGGAACAGCAAACCGCCAACAATAAATTGTTATTCTCTCTGTATACTCTTCCCAAAATCCCTGTCAAGGGGTTGACCACCTTGGACTAATATCACGAAATATTTAACGGAAACCCGCGAACCCTCTCATTGTCAATCTTCTCTGCCTTACTTCTACCCTACCTCTACCTTACTCTATATCTTATCTATGCACCCTAGGGTGAGTGAGTAAGATTACTCGCCGTTCGAGTTTACCGTATTACACGCTATCACTATGATCACTTATTATGATTACTAACTAACTATAACTACGCTAACTATTTGAGTTGAAAATGTTTTAACAGTTCCGATTCGTGATACCCTGCTGATTCGGCCGTGAATATATCCACATAATCGCCAATGTTCAAATCTTTGCATATGTCACCAAGTTCTTGTTCACACGGATACGGGAGTATCAACACGCTTTTCTGCAACGCACGGAAGCCCATCCATTTCAACCGTCGCCGAAATATATTGCGATTCTTTGTGAGTGTCTGTGGAATATCGAATACGACAATGCGCCACTTGTGGTCCCAGCGTGGATGCATCGCCAGAAAATAAGAATACTTAGTACTTTTGCGCCAGCTCATGCCCTTCTCGGTAAAACGATAACGGCCATTTCCAAGAGAATCAAGAATGCCGCGCTGGGCGAGATTTTTGAATCCCTTATACACTTTGTCGGGATCAGTCCCTCCCATCCGGATCATTTTGCGCGACATCGACTCATAGATAAGAATATCTCCGATGGTTCGCTCAATCGCCGCGAGACATCCGAAAAACTTTTCTATAAAACCACCCTTCATAATTCTTTAGTATGCACCCTAGGGTATATGGATAAGAACCTTAGCGGACGTTGAATGTATCGTGCCATTCCTTTTATCTATTTATCTATGCTATTCCTGGCTATTCCTGCCGCATGAACAGTATACACTTTGACTTCACTAGTTCCTCCACCGCCTTATCGGCGACGGCGAGGTACTTATATGGAGTCGTTTCGTCGGGCTGTTCTTGAAATTCTTTTTTTAAGGCATGCTGATACGCAACCCGCAGTTCGGTGTTGAAATGGACGTTCACAATCCCCGCTTTAATCGCCGCAGAAACGTCCGCATCGCTCAATCCCGATGCGCCATGAAGAATAAAGTATGCGCTAGGCGTGGCGGCAACGATTTTTTGAAAATGTCCGATGTCGAGACGCTCTTCTTGCTCGGTCACAATGCCGTGGATGTTGCCAAACACCACCGCGAGCCGATCCACGCCCGTTTTTGCCACGAAATCAGCCGCTTGTTCGGGTTTTGTATAGTCATCTGCGCTTATTTCAATTTTCTTTTGCACTTCCGATGAGCCCCGCAGGTATCCCAACTCTCCTTCAACAGAAATTTGCCTGCCAGTGGACCGCGCATAGTCAACTACCTGCTTGGTGATGGCGATATTGTCTTCGTATGAAAATTTGGAAGCATCTATCAGCACCGAATCGTATCCGGCATCAATCGCCTCTTTGCATTTATCAAAGCTCTTGAAATGGTCGGCGTTGAGGAACACAGGAAATTCAAGTTCTTTGCGAATCACCTGCACAAGCGCCGCCACTTCGCGCATACCTGCAAATTCCGCTTCGCCTTCTGACGTTCCCACCATCACCGCCGGCGCCCCTCCGGCCTGCGCGCCTTCGATGATTGCTTTCAAAACATCCGCCGTCGAAAAGTTAAAATGCCCGATGGCGTACTTACGATCATGAGCCATTAATAGATAATCATTTAGCATCATGTCATTTCGTCGAGAATAATCTTCTGACTAAATCCTCCTCGTTCGTCGGCTTTTTTCTTCTTAATATCGAGCATATTCTCCCAGGAAATGTCATGGGCTTTAGCTAATGATTCCAAAACTTCCACAATATCGGCAAGTTCTTCAACGCTCGGCTTTTCATCAAATTCTCTGATCTCTTCGTCTAGCTTCTCACGAAGTTTTCTTTGAAACTCTTCCATTTCGGCAATATGAGTTATGGGGGTCTCGCCCTTACCTTTAATAATTTCCGGAATCCGATCACGAACAAGTTTTTCGTATTTCATAAGTCATAACGTTTTTGTAATAATACCACATTAAAATAAACGGTATAAGTTGCTTTATACAATTATTAGGTAATAATCAGTGATAAATATTTTGAGTTGACTGTGCATAGCTATATGCTATGCTTATTCTGTGCTTGTGGGCGCAAGCCCCGTTCAGCCAAGGATCTCCTAAGCTGAAGACAGGCACACTAAAAAATACCATCTCCATGGTGTTTTTTAGTGTCTAATCATCTTCCATGCCACCAGTATACAACTTTTGGCCACCTTTTAGTTTTGTATCTGGCATTACGCTCCAGAACATAAAATTTCCATCTCCAATCCTTCTTATAATAGTTCTGATTTTAATTTTACTATCACCGATAATCGCCACGAAGCCCCAGTATTGAACTGACTTAGTCAACGACATTCCATCTCTTAAAGACGTCTTTCCTGTTTTAATAAGAGATTTTCTATATTCCTGAACAGTACCGGATTTTTTAATCACCTCTAGAGCAAGGGGCAATAAGTTAAATTTTAATAGTTGCTCTTCCTTGCCACGCTCTCTTCTGTCTGAAAATTGTAGATGATGAAAACCGTCGGAGTTCAACACTACTCCGGTCTGAAGATAGGGGCTAAAGACCGTTTTCTGTTTCCCATAGACCATCTTGGCCTTCTCTTTTTTCGAATTGAAGTAGTCCGAATCCATTGATTTATAGTATCGCATTGCGAGAATGTAGTCCCTACGCAGGCCTGCCTGCCGGCAGGCAGGGAATTAGTGCGAATGTGAGTACGCATTCGACACGTGCCTGTCTGGGACTACATCGAACAATGCACTATAGTTTGATCACGCCACCGATAATATTTTCCGTAATAAGCTCATCCATGCGTTCCCGCCCGAGATATTCCGAAAAAATCTTATTCCACAGCGCCTCTTGCTGATGGTAGAGATAGTTCACCTTGCTTTTGAGCACCAGCGACATAATCAAGTCAATCAAATCAAAACTCACAAGCTGTTCCTCCCCATCTTTGTTCTTGAAAAAGTCCCCCACAAAATCCAATCCCGTCCAGTAGCCAAGCGCGACGCCGCCATCCTTCTGGTTGAGCATGCGAGACAGGCGCCCGAGCCCTTCTTCCGCGTGGTACCAGTGCTCCGCTTCTGGATTCACATGCGGCATCGTCAGCCGCGAGTCATTTTTGTCGTCTTTCGCCAAGTAGCGTTGAACGACAAGCCACGGATTTGAGGAACTATTCAGTTTATTCGGGATGTCAGTAACCTCCACCACATCTCCGCGCAAGAGCGATTTAAATTTCTCAATGAAATCGGCATCGTCCCAAAACCTACGAAACAGTGCAGAATAAAACGGCACTTCGTGCAGATAGTGCAGGAGAAGCGTAAACATGCGCAACGTCTCGCCGGGCGTATCAATCTTCAGCGGGATGACGAATATAATGCCGTACTCTTTGAGGTGACTGACGTTGTGATACTTCTTGTGCAAAAACTTTTCTGCGACATTAAGCCATTTCGTTTCTAAGATTTTCAGCTCTACTTCCCGCTCTTCAAAATCCTCTTTTTTCAATTCCTTATACGCAATGTCGAAAAATGCATGCATCCAGTCGGTGCTCTGGGTAAATCGCAGTGCGCTGACCACAGATGCAAAACCTTCTTTTTCAACGAGTTCCGCAACGGAACTATACTTGAGGTGGTCCAACAGCTCCTGGGGTTTATATTTTTCTAGCAAGCTCACGACCTTCTCCCGCTTGATAAACAACCCGCGCGGCGGCGTGTAAACACGCAGTGCCGTTTCACACAGTTTGCCGCACGCCATCGCCATTTTTGACAGATCCGGCTTATCTAACAGCTGATAGAGGTGCTCATCGACACGAATAAGACGACTGATGAGCGCAGTATAGACCGTTTCGGCGGTATCAGTCCGAGCAAGTCCTAATTCAGCAAGCGTCCGATCGACGAGAATGTCATTCTCCCGCGCAATAGAGTCGATCACTCCTTCTTGTCCAGATAGTGCCTTCATCCGCCCGTCGAGTTGAGTGAGCGTATCGGGAGTGATGCGCAGAATGCGGGCAATTTTTTCGTACGAGTTCCCCATTTGTTTTTACATTGTACCGTGCGGTAAAAAAATGAGCAATGAGCGGCGGGCATCGGTCAGGACTCGGTGGGAGGGAAAGCATCCCCTCCCGCCGTTTTTCTTTTGACAACGTAAAGAAACTTTTTTATTATGAACGCACGGCTCTGGTGCTTGTTCCTGCAGGAGGTGATCCAAAACACGCGCCGTGTCAGGACCTGAACCAGAAAGGCCGGCGTCAAGAAGGCCGCGTCGATAGCACACGCTGCCGTGAACCTCGCTAAAGGGGAAAGAAGAGGTGCCCAGGGGGAAGCGTACGCTACCATGCAGACCGCTTACCCCGTCTTGATGAAGAACCAACATCCCAGGGGCTAGACCTAGACAACGACCAATCGTCCCTCTCGGGACGATGAGCCGAACGGCTCAACAGCCCGGAGCATATCTGACCTCGCGTCCGATCCCTGCTCCGGGCGCTTTCTTTTTGTGGTATAATCTGCCAAAGAGTGCCGTCCACAGGGGTGTGGAAGAGGCGAAAACGTGTCGAGTCTGGGGAAAAGGGGTGCGGATGTCCCGATCATCCGCACCCCACTTTTATTTCTGCGAAACTTCAACTAACGGCCACGGTCCCATATCCCCTTGTTTGAGAATACCAGCTGTAGCACCAAATTGTGCTACGACTGACGAAGCGTTGGCTGTAGCGAGTTGAATTGCTTTTACGATGTCTCCCGAACGAGCGATCTCGGCAACAAACCCGGAATTGAAGGCATCGCCGGCTCCGGTGCGCTCTACAACCGGAGAGCCAGGTACGCCCGCACGATAAATATGCGTGCCATCGGATACCATCACGCCCTGGGGGCCTTTCGTCATTACAAAGATGCCATCAATAACTGTGTCCATCGCCTGAAAAATTTTTTCTTCTTGTTTATAGGGAATGTTTAACAGCTGTGCCGCCTCTTCCTGGTTCATCATAACGATGGCAAATTGCTTGAGCAGGGGTTCAAGTTTCGCTAATCCATGCGCGAGTTCTTTCCCCCCAGGGTTGGTCGCAAGCTTCACATTATTCGTCACTGCCCATTTTACCGCCGCTTCCAGGAGGTCGTAGTGCCCACCTAAGCTGTTCAGATAGAGCCACCTTGCCTGAAGTGTGCTCAAGGGCACCTTTAGCATATCAAAATGGTATCCCTCACCTTTGTAGGAAAGAATTGTCCGCTCACCGTTATCAGCGACTACTACTACCGAATACGCGGTGATGTTGTCGTTATGGTGCTGAATATACGATGTGTCAACGCCTTCACGGTTGAGCAAGTCCACCACTGCGCGCCCTTGTACGTCATCACCCACCACTGCGATGCACGCCGTCTTCAATCCCTGGCGCGCAAATGTCACCGAGGCATTGGCGCCACCCCCGCCGGATGAAAAGGTAATTTGGTCTATCTCTAATTTAGACCCCAGTGGCATGCGCTGTTCCATACCCGTGGGGGCAGTGTCACTTTTTGCGACGGTAATCCCTTTACTTTTCAGAAGCACATCGCCCGTTGCCGACCCGATGGAAATAATGTCGTACATACAATATTTAGATGTTTAAATTTTTAATCGCGGCGGCGATATCGGGACTCCGCAGGATATAACTCGTTGATACCAGCATGGTCGCTCCAGCACCTTTGGCTTGCAGTGCAGTTTCTAAATCAATCCCTCCGTCAACACCAATAAAAAGCTCTGGATGGTTGGCGCGGAGTGCGGCAACTTTTTCAACAGTGCCCGGCAGCATCTTCTGTCCCGAAAAGCCGGGATGCACTCCCAATAGTAGCACGCCGTCCGCGTTTGCGAGAAAGCGCTCCGCCGCCGCACCATCGGTCTCTGGATTCAACGCAACTCCGATCCACCGCTGTTTTTCGTGAGCATGTGCAAGTGCTTGCGATACATCGCCGACCGCTTCGGCATGGACGAAAAATCGTTCCGCGTTTTTAATACCATACCAGCGTTCTAGGACTGCAGCCGGTTCGTTCACCATCAAATGAATATCAAATTTCAGCAGTGTATCAAACGCGGCAAGTTCATCATATCCGTTTACCGTGGTATTGGGAGCAAAATGTCCGTCAATAATATCAATGTGCACACGAGACGTGTGCGGTTCCAGACGGCGTAAATCGGCGTAGAGCTGCTCAGGGGTTCTTGCCAAAATACCGGGGACAATTTCAGCCATGCTTATTCGTTATCTATTTTCTTTATCCGGCGCAGATGACGCTCCTGCCCGGAAAATGCCGTTTCTAAAAACGCTTTAATCATTTCCTGCGCGTTTTGTTCGCTCGTAAAGTCACTCGCCAGCGCAAGCACATTGATATCATCGTCTGTCCGTGTTGCACGCACTTGCGCGGGAGTAATGCCCACGCCACAGCGAATCCCCTTGACCCGATTGGCGGTAATAGCAACCCCTATGCCAGAAGCGCACAACAGAATCCCCTTGTCGCCTTCGTGCATTGCGCCGGTAACTGCACGGGTGATGTCGGGATAATCGTCAGTGGGAATAAGCTCCAACGATCCCATATCTTTGAATTCTTTGCCCCATGTGGTGAGCCACTGTTTGATTTGTTCTTTCAGAGCATAGCCCCGATGATCGGCGCCGAGATAAATCATAATGAAAGTTGAAAGTTATAAAGTTTGTAATGTTGTAAAGTCACTTTAGAACTTTAAGAACTTGATGAACTTTACGCTTGTTAATTATCTCAACCTGTTGAGATAATTAACAGCGCTTAATACCGCCGCACAGCCCTGTCCTGCGGCGATGACAATTTGTTTGTGGGGGACATCAGTCACATCTCCGGCGGCATAGAGGCCCGGAATATTGGTCTCACCGGTCATGGTGACTTTTACCTGGCCGTACTGGTCTTTCACAACATCCGCCGGTACAAACGATGAGTTGGGAATCTGGCCGATATGCACAAATACACCCTCGGTTTTCAGTTCTTGCGTCTGCCCTTGTTGATCAGTATAGTGTATCGCACTCACAAAGCCATTTGAGCCGGCTACAATTTCCGTCGTCATTGCGCTATAGACAATTTGGATGTTCTTTTTGGTTGCCAGATTGTCTATGAGTACCTGCTCGCCTTTGAATTGGGGGTTTTTATTGATGACATAGACCTGACTGGCAATGTCTGTGAGCATGAGCGCGGCTTCCAGCGCAGAATTGCCGCCGCCGATCACCGTGGTGACTTTGCCTGCAAAGAGCGGCCCGTCACATACCGTGCAATAGCTCAATCCTTTATTGCGAAGTTCCTTTTCCCCCGGCACACCGAGCTCGCGAGGATGCAATCCGGTGGTAATGAGAATGGTTTTTGCCTGCCACTGTTGAGGCGCGCCGTCGCGGGTCCCTGATACCATAAATGTCCCGTCCTGCTGGCGCTCTATTTTTTCCACCCGGGCTCCCTCTTCCACCACGGGCTTATAGGAAAGCAGATGTTCTTTGAATTGCTGGGCGAGTTGGACGCCATTGGTATGAATGATGCCGGGCCAGTTCGCTATTTCTCCCGATGTAATGATTTCGCCCCCTAAATCTTTGGAAATGATGCGGAATTTCAAACCGCGACGGGCCGCATAAATGCCCGCAGTCGTTCCTGCCGCAGAACCACCGATAATAATCAGATCGTCCATGTGTAGACCTTAAGCTATAAGCTTCAGGCCTCAAGCTTGTGACTTGCGGCTTGGAGCTTGTAGCTATCTTATTATATCATGCTTTTATGAGTAATAAAGGATTTATTGTGGTTCTGCTGGTATTAAGTGCGGTGACGCACTTCGCTTACTTTGGAAATCCCGACAACGTTGTTTTTGACGAAGTATGGTACGGGAGACACGTCAATGATTATCTGCGAAGGACATTCCACTTTGACGGCCACCCGCCGCTCGGAAGAATGACCGTAGCGGGCTTTGCAAAAATTTTTGACTATCAGCCCGTTTCTCCGTTTGCTACCATAGGAGAACCGTACCCCAATAGTCAATACAAGATTTTACGATTTCTTCCAAGCTTAGCGGGGACACTCCTCCCTATCGTCGTATTTCTCATTATGCAGGAGCTGGGTATACGACCCCTCATCGCGTTTACGGGAGCGCTTTTGCTGGCTTTCGATAATGGCCTTGTCACCCAATCGCGCTTGTTGCTCATGGATGCCTTCTTACTCCTCTATGGTTTTACTTCTTTTTTCTTCTATCTGCGCTATAGAAATAAAGGCAAAGCGTATCTATTGCTCCTGGCAGGAATCTTTTCCGGTCTTGCCGTCTCCGTAAAGTGGGTGGGGCTTTCTTTTGTGGGGCTTCCCATTCTGGTTGAGGGATTCGCAGCGCTTATGCAGATCAAAGATCGGGGTGTCCGATCATTACATCCGCGGAGATTACTCTTTACTCTTGTGGCGTTGGTAGTCATGCCATTTGCAGTGTATTTCGGCGCGGTCACTGCCTATTTGTCGCTACTCAACCGTTCGGGGACTGGTGATACATTCATGAGCCCTGAATATCAAAAAACTCTCAAAGGAAATCACTATGAGAACCAGCAACAACTGCCGACGCCCAATCTTTTTGGCAAATTCGTGGAGTTGAATGTCCAGATGTACAGGGTCAATCAAGGGCTGGTAGCAACCCATCCCTATGCAAGCCGGTGGTATACCTGGCCGTTCATGATACGGTCAATCTACTATTGGGTTGAAGAAAACGCGAAGATCTATTTCCTGGGAAATCCCCTTGTGTGGTGGAGCTCAACCGTGGCAATCCTCTATGTCGTATGGTTATTTACCCAGGGTCTCTGGTCAGCATTACGGCGATCTATCCAACAATCTCCCGTCGTCTCCGGCACGCTTGTTATATTATGTGCGGGCTACTTCCTAAATCTCCTGCCCTACATGGGCATCAAAAGAATTATGTTTTTGTATCATTACCTCTCGGCTTTTGTCTTCGCGGTAATTATCTTCACGTATCTTATCGATAAAAACTTTGGAAAAGCCGTCGATACCAACCGACGATTCAAGTTTGCTGCGCTCGGTTTCGTTGTACTAAATATTGCTTCTTTCCTCTATTTCGCTCCACTCACCTATGGCTTACCCGTGGAGAACGAAAAGTATGAGCAGCGCGTGTGGCTCAAGAGTTGGCGATAGATTCCGTAAAAACAGAAAGGCCCCCACAGATGAAGGTCGCGATGATGGACCTTTCCGTAGGGGCTACCCTTGAGGCGGCAAGGGAATCCCGAGCTTCTGGTACGGCCGATTAGCGTAGTGAACATCCTGCTCGGTGATGAAAGAACCGCGGAACTTCTTCGGACGGTAACCCCAGTGCTCCTTGAAATCCTCCTTGAGGATCTGGAGCGCCTCGGAGAGCTTGCCGGCCTTGTGTGCGCAGTCCAGAATTCCGAGCATGATGCCCTTGCCCTCCGAGCAGAACTGGTCAACGAACTGTTGGATCTCCGCATGGTGCTTGGCGGGAAAGCACTTGGCAACCGTCTTCTTCACCGCGGCATCGAACTCCTCTGGCGAAATGGTCTTCTCGTTGTCGAACTTCTCACCAACAGTCCGAAGCTCTTGCGCGAGAGCTTCATTCTGAATGACCTTGAAGCTTTTCACGGGCGACGTGGTCATCAGACCGCCACCTCCTGGATTCATGCGCAGGTGGAGACCCACGCCGACCCAGCCAAACTTCACCGTACTCCCACCTCCTGTGGCACCTTGGTGGTAGAACACCTGGGGCTCCTGGAGTTGCGGATGATCAGGGACCTTGAGAGCTACCTTGCCCTCCTTGGGTTCCAGGACGAGTATATAGAAAGTGTCATTCTGGGTCTCGATCTGAAGGAGAGTCCCCTTGGGGAGCTCTCCCAAGTCGAAACCATTATTCATCTGCGTCTTCCGAACGAACTCCGCGATCTGCGGGGAGAGCATCTCAACCTCCTAATCTGGTCAAAAGGGTCGGTGTCTTTTTACCAAATGAGGGTACGTATGTCAAATCGCAAACCGCGATGCCTTCACATAGAGCTCCTCGGCTTTTGCTCCTTCGACTTCGCTCAGGACAAGCAATATTTATACCAAGTTATTCTGGTAGCTTCACTTCTCGAGCGGCCAGATATAATTTCTCCGCACGTAGCCAATCGAGATTTTTCCAAAAGTCCTCAATGTATTTTTTCTTATCCGAACCGTAGTCGATAAAGTAGGCGTGCTCGTAGACATCAAGAACAATGATGGGAAAGCAACCCCACACTCCACCCTGATTATGCGCATCGGAGTTGTATTGCCTTAACTCACCGGCTTTCGTATCCCACGCCAATACTGACCAACCACGTGCCGCCATAGCACATGCAGAGAAATACTTGAGACCACCTTCAATAGTATCCCACTTTTTTTCTAGTGCTTTTTTGAGTTCAGGCGCATCATTGATAGCCCCGTTACCGCCGAGACCATCAAAATACCACTCGTGGAGATAGACGCCGTTCATGGCAAACGTTTCAGCGTCTTTGAGCGCACGAAGTTCACTAAAAGTAGCGTTGCCTTCGTAGGCACCCGATTTTCTAAGAGCAATAAGCTTGTCGCAGATCTCGTTGACCTTATTTACATACCCCACATACAGCTTATCGTGGTGAATTGTGAGGGCTTTTTCTGAAACGCCTTGCAACTCCTTATACGGAAGTGGTTTTGGTTCTTGTGCCATACGATCAGTTTAAAAGTTCATCAAGTTCTTAAAGTTTATAAAGTGACTTTAAAAACATTACAAACTTTACCAACTTTTAACTTGCGGCTGCTGCCGCATCTATTTTCCCCCTATCAAAGCCGACGATGATTTTGCCATTAATGTCTATGACGGGCACGGCAAGCTGGCCGGATTTAGAGACCATCTCATCCCGCGCTTTCAAGTCCTCCATTACGTTGAAATCCTGGAATGCCCACCCCTTTGACTGAAAATACTCTTTTGCCATCTTGCAAAACGCGCACCAAGGAGTTGTATAGATTTTTATATTTGTCATAATAATGTTCCGTTATATCGCTTTTCAGTATAGCACACGTGTCAAATCGAAATACACAACCCGCGTTTTCTATCACTGCCCATGATACAAAATCCCGTGCTCGCACAGGTGTTTTGGTGACACCCCACGGTGTCATTAAAACGCCCGCCTATGTCATTGTTGCCACCCATGGAAGCGTGAAAGCGCTCAAACCGAGCGATATTAAAAAGACCGGAACGCAGGTAGTTATTGCCAATACCTTCCACCTCTGGCAAGAAGCACTACAAAGTAAAAAGTTAAAAGTGACAAGTAACAAGGGTGGGAATACATTTTTAATCAAAAAACTTGGTACGCGATTACCCACCATGACTGATAGCGGGGGGTTTCAACTGTTTTCGTTTGGCGCGGCGCGAGAGCACAATGTTGGCAAAGTACTCAAGAGGGGCTTTAAGCCCCAAGCGACAAGCGACAAGGAATACAAAGTAAAAATCACGGAAAAAGGGGTGGCATTTTTGCGCGACGGGAAATGGAGCATGCTCACGCCAGAACTGTCTATGAAAATCCAGCAAAAGATTGGGGCTGATATTATCTTCGCACTTGATGAATGCACCTCGCCACTTCATTCATCTATTCATAATAAGAAAGCCCTTGAGCGAACGAATCGGTGGGCGCTCCGTTGCTTGCGGACAAAAAAGAGCAGACAGTTACTGTTTGGCATCGTACAGGGTGGTCGTTTTAAGAACCTCCGCACCGCGAGCGTAAAAGCAATCGGCGTGATGCCCTTTGACGGTTTTGGTATTGGCGGATCGTTCGGAGAGGCACAGATGAGCACATCGCTTAAAGCAGTGCTCCCCCATCTTCCCGATGACAAGCCGCGCCACCTACTTGGTATCGGCAAGGTGCGGGATATATTTACTGCCGTAGAAAATGGCGTCGATCTGTTTGATTGCGTCATCCCTACACGTGAAGCCCGCCATGGAAGAATTTATACCGCTACCGGCACCTATGATGTCCGAAAGGGCACCTATGCTCACAGCACCAAACCGCTTGAAAAGGGTTGCGGGTGTTTTGCCTGTTCGCACACCGCCCAGGGCGAGATTCGTGCTTTTTTCAAAACAAAAACCCCTCAAGGGGGCCGTCTGGCGACCATACACAACGTTTTCTTCTTCAACACACTCACCGCACGCATTCGAGATGCGATACAGAACGGGACGTTTCAAAAACTCAAGAAAAAATATCTCTGATATTTTTTCAGCCGCAAGCCTGAAGCTTAAAGCTTGAAGCTAGCCAGTGTGGTGCTTTTTCTGCTCGGAGAAGACGTAGATGTAGAGAATCTCAAGAAGGCCAAGCGTGTTAACGACCATGAGCGCAACAAACCAGTAGCGCTGGTTCTTCTGAGCCGCTTTCCACAACGCCAGCCCCTTCCACGCAAACGACCAGGCAATCAGCGCGATTGCCCCCAAACTCGTCGACAGTGGTACGTCGAGAATACTATTGAATACCATATGCCGCTAGTATACCATACCATGAAACTAGTGACACGAGACAAGTTGCCTAGCGCAATTCTTTGCCCCTTGTCGCATGTCGCATACTGCTTGTCACTTCAATAGTCCTTCTCTTTTGAGCTCCGCTATAATATCAGCAGGAATGGGAATTGCCTCGCGTATGGGACTTACTCCGGGATAGCGCCAGGCAGTAATGATGATTTTTCGTCTACCGCGCACTGCCCACATCGTCCATATTTCTGACGGATTCTTTTTGCTCCCCGCTGTCTGCATCGCGGCTGACGTTGCCTCCGCAATTCCCTTTTCCATCCGTTTGGGAGCCCGAATCACCCGCTTGATCCGGTCAGCCGATAGCCCATAGTGCATCATCTTGCGCATAACGTGCTGGGTCCACTGGTACTTGTCGTCATCTTTGGGGATTTTGAAACGCATAAACTTCAGTGTACAGTTTTCAGTTTCTTATTAAAACAAAACCCGGGACAGATCCTATGGGAATTCGCTCTGCGAAATCCTGGATAACAGCCCGGGGCTGTGAGGGCAACCCTCCACACCTCACAAGACACCACGCTTTTTGCCGAAAGGGTAGCTTAGCGTGGGCAAGGCATATACTGTCATATACCTTGAGATCTGTCAATATCATCCAAAAAGAGGGGTGGCGCGACTGGGGACCCCGGAGACGCGCAGTACAGCAGTACCGAGCATCTACGGGGTGAGGAGCGACAGGACCCCCCCTCGTGTCCTACCACTCCACGCCTTTTCTGCCCTTCACGCCGGCGTGATAGACGTGCTTGATTTCTTTTACTTCGCTTACGATATCCGCGCGGTCAATGAATTCCTGACGCGCATCGCGTCCGGTGAGAATGACGTCCATCTGCTTGGGCAATTCATCCAAAAACTTTATCACGTCTTTTACTCCAAAAAGTCCCAAGCGAATAGCGTTGTGCACCTCGTCGAGAATAAGCATATTCCAATCATTCGCTTGTATTTCTTGTCGCGCTACCTCCAGCCCTATCTGTGCGGCTTTGGCATGGTGTTCAATGGGCAGGGTGTCGCCCAAAATACCCACAAATCCGAGTCCCGTTTTTACAATTTTAAAATGTGGCGCCAAGCGCTTTTGCGCCTCGTCCTCCCCCGACTTCCACGGCCCCTTGATAAATTGCACCATAAGGACTTTGCGGCCATCGCCCACAGCCCGCAACGCCTGTCCCAGCGCAGAGGTGGTTTTGCCCTTTCCGTTACCGGTAATCACGATGAGCATGACAAGATTGTACTAAAGCTCTCGACAAAAATACAATGTTTTCCAGCCCGTTCCGGCCATTCCAGCGATGGCCTCTACTTGTCCTCGCTACGGCGGGTCGCTCCACGGGTCATAAGATTTAGTACCAGTGATACATTGCGGCAGTAGAGCCTGTGTACTGAATAGTACGCTTTATCTCCGCGTTGCGACACCGAGCCCGCCTGCTGCGAGTCTGAAAGACACCGTATTTTTGTCTTGTTTTCAATTCGTAAACATATCTCAATCCTAATCGCATTTGAACGAAGCGGTGCAAATCCACGAACAGCGAGGAAAGAGCGCCTGGCAACAAAGTAATTTGGTCGACACGTAGGGTGTCGAGAACCAAATTCCTGCCTGCCGGCAGGCAGGCAGGTTTGTCAGGGCTATGACGAGCTGGAGTAGGCATTTGCCCGATGAGAGAACATGCAAGGAGATTGAGATATGTTGAAGGTGATACAACAAATCAAAAACTCCCCGAAGGGAGTTTTTGATTACCGAAACTGGAATTAGTACCTGTCGCCGCCACCACGGCCGCCGAAGCCGCCGCGGGCAGGACGAGGTTCCATGGGTCGGGCTTCGTTGACCACCAGGGGGCGGCCATCGAGGTCCTTGCCATTCCATGTCTCGATTGCTTTTGCAGCACCTGCATCATCGCTCATCTCGACGAAGCCGAAGCCTTTTGATCGGCCCGACATCTTGTCGATAATGACTTGAGCAGATTCTACGGTGCCAGTTTGCGAGAAGATATCCCGCAGCTGGTCGTCGGTTGCCGAGTACGGCAGATTTCCGACATACAATCGCTTTGCCATTGTGTTGCATCAAACGCACGCTGTGCGCTCGCGTATGCAGGCGTACCGCTCTTGTTTGACGCGCTATTTTGAGTAGGACGACCTCCCGCCAGTTCCTACTCAAACGAGTAGTTCACTACGAGAAACCTACACTAGAACCAGTATAGCATAGATATGTTAAAAAAGCAAACGCGGGTACTACGCCCCGCGTCCAGTGAGTCGAGCAAGGTCCTTGTTGACAAACTCCATGGTGCGCTCGATACGACCCCACAGCTTGCCCCAGTGATAGGCCGCCGTCATCAACAGTACTATGCCCGCCCATATTTTCAGCGCTTTTACCGGTGCGCCGACGGTAACTGGCAATGTCTCGAAGAGTACCAGTGCCCATCCCACCGCAAGACAGCCGGCCACCACGGAACCCCAAAGAGCACTTCGATTCATAACTCCCTCCTTTTGATATTATATCAGCAGAGCGCGAGAATACAACTACCACTGATAGCTCTGTGGGTCATGTTTAATGTGGTCCATGGCATAGTCCCAGCTTCCGTTTACTTTTTTGCCCGGATTAAATATGTTCTGCGGATCAAAGATATTCTTCACTTTCTTGAAGAGTTCATACATTGCCGAACCGTACATTTTTTCCAAAAACGGCGTGCGGATAAGCCCATCATTATGTTCTGCAGTGATAGAACCGCCCATAGCGATGACGAGATTGTAGACCTCCTTGGCAATGCGCGGAATCGCCGCCCGGATATCCCTGCTGTTGATGTCCACCAAGGGGATGACATGAAAATTTCCGTTACCCACGTGGCCTACCATGGAGTAGAGCAGGTGGTATGGCGCGAGAATCTTTTCCAATGCAGGAAGAAATTCCGATACTTTTTCTCGAGGCACAATCACATCGTCAATGAATGGCGCGGTTTGGAGATTGCGCAGGTGGTGACGCAAGAGATTAAAGCTCTCTCTCCGTATTGCCCAATATTTCTGCATCTCTGCGGGTGAGGAGACGATCTTTACTTTTGATGCGGAGCCGCGCAATGCGGCGACGGCTTCTTGAGTGCGCGCGGCAACTTCGTGTTCGATATCGCCGGTAAATTCAGCAAGCACTACCATGCTCGGCACGCCGCCCGTCAGCACCATCCATGCTTCGGGTAAAAACCTCCACGCAAGTGAAAATATATTCTTTGCCCCTGCAATGACAATAAATTCTTTGAAAAAGCGTACGGCGAGCGAAAGCGTCTTATCATCGTATGCTTCCAAGCTTTCCGGTATAAACTTTTGAATTTTTGCCACCACCGCAGGCAAACGTGCGCGATCTTTGAGAAATGCCACCAGAAGACGGGAGCGGGGCTTGGGGCGTACCAAATCAAATGTAATTTGGGTGACAATACCCAGCGTTCCCTGCGAACCAGCAAAAACTTTTGCAAGATTGAACGTTGTGCCATCCCAAATATCCCACAACTGATATCCGGCGGAGTTTTTTGAAACACGCGGACGGGATTGATAGATAAGTTTATAGTTTTCGGTGACCAGCGAGAGCATCTCGCGGTACATGCGGCCTTCCAGGGAATCCTCGCGGGCTTTGCGGTCTGCTTCTGTGCGCGTCACCGGCCCAAACGTGTATTCATTGCCGTCGGCAAGTACCGCCTTCACCTCGTGCACATAGCGCACCGTCTGGCCGTAGACCAAACTTTTTTCCCCGCCTGCGTTGTTGGCCACCATACCTCCCACGGTGCAGAGCTGGCGCGAGGCGGGAAATGTGGGCAAGAGCAGTCCCTTGGCAAGCGTTGCTTCTTCAAAATCGCGGTAGTACATCCCTGGCTGGACCACGGCCTGCTGATGCCCAACCCCCACGAGATGATTTAGGTTGTTAATATCGAGAATAATGGACTCATTCAGCGGGCCGCCGGTCATATCGGTGCCGCCCGCCCGTACCGTAACGGAGATATTCTCACTAACATGTTCGGAGGCAAAACGCACCAACGCTTTGATGTCGTTGACATCTTCAACAACGGCAACCGCTTGCGGATGAACTTCAAATAAGCTTGCATCGCGGCTATAGAACGCAAGCGCCTGATTATCCGACAACACTTTCCCCTTGATGAGCGAGCGGAGACGAGCGGCAAGATCCATGCTCTTATTGTAACATATCGCATTGATCTCTCGTTAGTTGGCGAGTAGTAGGCATTTGAACGACGTCACGCACGTTCACAATGAGCGAGGAAATCCTGCCCGGCAACAAAGGAATCTGGTCGGAGCACCCGGGAACTAGATTTTTGTCGGGAGGATGACGAGCGAATTGTAGAACGTGTTGACGGAGAGAATATGACTACGAGTCGATAACTAACGAGTTATAGAGCGGCCGCTTACGGTTGGGATGAGATGGCGTCGGAGATGATTTTAGCGAATGCTTCGTAGTTCTGCGGAGTATCAATGCGGGTACCGTTGACAAAAAACGTCGGGGTACCCGATACGCGGGCGGCGGTTCCACTGGTGATGTCGCGCACAACGCGCTGTTTGACTTCAGTTGACTCGCGATCGCTGTTGAACTGATCAACATTCAGCCCTAGCTGTTGCGCATATCCAGCAAAGAGCGTTGCGTTATTAGAAGAGGGCGCCCATTCTCTCTGGCCTTCAAAGAGCAGGTCGTGCATTTCCCAGAACTTTCCCTGTTGCCCCGCCGCTTCTGCGGCACGAGATGCCTGTTCCGCATTGGGATGAATACTGCGCAAAGGAAAATGACGGTAAGCAAACGCCATTTCGCTCCCCCGTTCTTCAAGAACCCGCTGAACCCACGGATAGACAATTGCGCATGCAGGGCATTGAAAATCAGAATATTCAATTACAATCGTCTTTGAGGTTCTGTCGCCCAGCACCCAATCGTCGGCAGTTACATCAGAAACTGGCACTGCCGGCGCTGGGGGTTGCACGACAAGCCATACGAGCCATAGAACAGCGAGCACCAACACTCCGGCGATAATCCAGTGTTGCGATTTCATGATAGTCGTCAGTATAGAGCGATCTATCAAACTATACAAGTTAGGAGTTTTTCAAGTCGCGACGCGCACGATCTCGTTCCGTGCGAGTCAGATATCGCTTGCGAAGACGGATGTTCTGCGGCGTGAGTTCTAAAAGTTCATCATCTTCAATAAAATCGAGTGCTTGTTCTAGTGATAATTGAACTGGAGGCGCAAGGATAATGGTGCCATCAGAGCTTTTTGAGCGCATATTGGTTAATTCTTTCCCCTTGCACACGTTAATCTCTAAATCTTCGTGACGACTGTTCAGGCCGATAATCATACCTTCATATACCTGCGTGCCTGGGGCAATAAACGTCATACCCCGCCCTTGTGCAACTTCTAATCCAAACGCTACGGCCTGTCCTGTTTCACTGGCAAGCAGAACGCCATTTCGATCTTGATCAAGCGGAGTACCGGCTGGTTCATACCCAAGCGAAATGCTGTTAATAATCGCGGCGCCCCTTGTTTGTGTCATAAGGATTCCTCGCAATCCCAAAAATCCACGCGTGCTCAACTTATACGATAAGCGTGTGGTGCCTCCTGCTCCGCCAGCAGACGAATGAGCATGGTTGATAAGATCAATCATCTCGCCGCGCCGCTTTCCCATCTCCGTCGTGACCACTCCTACATATTCCGCTGGTACATCAACAGTTACCTCTTCTACGGGTTCCTGCTCAACGCCATCCACTGTTTTTATGATAACTTCCGGTTTGGATACTTGTAATTCAAACCCCTCTCGACGAAGCGTTTCGAGAAATACCGACAAATGGAGCTCGCCCCGTCCCGACAACAAGTACCCACTGCCGCCAAGCGACTGTAAGCGAAAGCCGACATTTGTTTCTAGCTCTCGTTCAAGCCGTTCACCGATTTGGCGTGAGGTGACAAATGTACCTTCCTTCCCCATGAAGGGGGACGTGTTGGGACCGATGGTCACCCGCAACGTCGGTTCTTCTACTTGAATGGCGGCAAGCGCTTCTGGCTGTGCGGGATCGGTAATGGTAGAGCTAATATGTGCCTCTTGGACACCCGTGATAGCGGCGATATCGCCCGCTTCGACGCTTTCAGCTTCGATACGCTTGAGGCCCTGATAGGTGAATACTTTTTCAATAGTGCTTGGAGTTTGTATACCGTCGGGCTGGATAATCGTCACGGTCATACCCGGTCGTACCGCGCCACGAACAACGCGCCCAATCGCATATCGCCCCTGGTAGTTGTCTTTGTCTAATGCCGCCACGAGCATTTGCAGTGACCCCTGCGCATCGCCGGTCGGCTCCGGAATATACTCAAGAATCTTTTCAAAAAGTGGTTCGAGTGTTGTAGGGGCAGATTTTTCTGCATCCGTTGGTACATGACCCCATGCTTTCCCTTCGCGGCCGATAGCATAGATTACGGGAAAATCTAAATGCGACTCGTTGTGCGCTAAATGGAGGAAGAGATCGCTGGTCTCGTGGAGTGTGCCTTCGGTATCGGCGCCCGGCTTATCGATTTTATTAATAACAACAATAATACGCAGGCCCATTTCGAGCGCCTTCTTGAGCACGAATTTTGTCTGAGGCATCGGTCCTTCCTGGGCATCAACAAGGAGCACTGCACCATCGGCCATGTTGAGCGTGCGCTCCACTTCACCGCCGAAGTCAGCATGACCAGGGGTGTCGACAATATTGATTTTCACCCCCTTATACGTAATCGCGGTATTCTTCGCCAAGATCGTAATCCCACGCTCACGTTCTAAATCGCTGGAATCCATGATGAGATCCTTGGTCAATTCTGCGGCTTTTGCGTGGAACGTTCCGGATTGTTTCAATAAAAAATCAACCAAGGTCGTTTTCCCATGGTCGACGTGCGCTATAATTGCAATGTTACGAATGTTTTTTGGCATAGCAACAAATGTCCCGCCCATAGGCGGGACGTTCGAGGTTTCTATCATACCACAGCTCTGCCAAAAAGAAAAGGATTACGAGCGCTTCGCGATAATGAGTTGCTCCATGTGCTATAGAAACCGGACAACTCCCCCACCCGTTAAAAGAATTGCGATACTCGCCGCAAGTAGCATGGCATCAAATTCCCATCCTGTGGTGTTGTGGGCAAAAAAAGGCACATGCCAGGTAACAATTTTCTTATACATCGCGCCAACCATAACCAGCGCTAGCACAAGCGCCGCGAACTGCACCCACACACCCACAATAAGCACAACGCCAGAGAACGATTCGACGATACCGAGTAAAAATATCATACTCGCCGGCATACCCGCGCCAGACGCCATTGTGCCCGGCTTCTGGAGTTTTGGGACTCCGTGGTACATAAAAATCAACCCCACTGCACAACGCAGGATAAAAAGACCGATGTCCGAATACGCGGTTAGTTCTGTAAACAAGGTAATATATGCTACTTATGCGAAATCTTTTGCCAAAGCCAAATAAAGAGAAGTACGCCGACTCCAACCCAGACCAACCACGTCAGGAGCCCCAGAACGCCAAAGGTACCGCCGCATCCTCCCATAAACTGCCCATAGTATCCCATCATAATGTATATGGTTAAAATAATACTTGACCGTACTACTGGACTGTCATTACCTACGCGCGCTGATGATGTTGTTGGCCGCCAGCGCGACAAAGAACGTCACGCCCAGGCGGTAGTCGTTCAATAACACGACTGCCAACATCCCCGCTGCCAACGGCCCGAACAATAATGAAAGTTTTCCCATGCGTACAGTATATCACAGGGCTGGCAATAAGTAATAAACAGGGTCTTCTTTTATGCCTTATCAAGTTCTTCCAACTCTCCCGTGATTTCGGTATACAGTGCCGAGCGTGTATCCTGACGCGGTTCCCCAAGAAGCTGTTCACGCGCATCAAGGAGCATTTTATATGCTTCGTTGAGGTGCCCTGCCGCCCGGTACAGCCGAGCGCGTCTCTGGTTAAATCGGATGAGTTCTAGGGGGTCCTTGGGCAGTTTTTCCCACTCCTGCTCAATCCATTGTTGATGTAATCGCAACGCTTCCCGATCTCTAAGCCCCTTTTCTTTGAGGGCTTGAATAACTTCCTGCTCGGTAATCCCTCTCTGCTCGAATGAGGGTGGTTTTTCAGTCATACCTTGAAGTGTGCCTCAAATTCATTAAATAAAAAAGCCCCACGAGCGCAACGGGGCCTTTTTATGCGCCTAGCAGGCGGCTTTTCTTCAGAACTATCCCTTGCAGTCGCATTGAGGACACTTCTCGCCCGCTTTATGTGCGTCGTGCGGGCATTTCGGACATTTATTTTCGGCCATAACAGTAGTAAAACCTACTTAGAATGCCTTATTACATCGACCGCCCGCCAACGGGCAGGCACCTACTGCTATAGCACGGGCAATTTCCCCATGCAAGAGGGGAAAACACTACTTATTCGGCGTTGGACTCGGCGACAGTGACGCGTTGCCGATATTGATCGGCGCAACTTCTATAATCCTGTCTGCAACCGGATCATACAGAATCGCGCGCTTTGCATTGGTATAAATAAGGACCTTGTCGCCCTTTTTTGCATTCGCAAAAAAGGGCTGGTCGTGAAGCTGTTCCGGATCGGATACGGTGGCGATCGTCGGCTGTTCTCCTTCCGGCAAAATGATGAGGCGGGAAACGCTCGAAATGAGCGCCGCCGTTTCCTGCTCCGTCTCTTGGCGCGGATCTCCTGCAATGCTAGCGTACTTATCGTAAAAATAATAGCTTGTAGCTCCGAAGCCAAGCGCGACGATGGCGAGCGCGACAACAACCATGCGCTGGCGGTGCGCAGCCCACAACGATGCCCAACGCATCAACGCCGTCGGGGGACTCTGGGGTTTTGATTTATTGAGCGGCGGCATATGGCCAGTATAGCAGTATGGCGCTTATGGTCAATCGAAAAACTGAAGCGTCAGAAGCATATTGTCAAAAACTTCTACGCTGTTGCCCGGCATGGACTCGGCCAACGGCTTTTCTTCCCAATGGAACACGAGAAAGTAGTCGCTGCCGTCTATCGTTATCTTCGGCCCCACAAATATCTTTACCCTGCCCGCGCTCTCGCCCCCGTAGGTCCCATAATCAACCAGGTCGTATCTCATGAATTCCCTGCCGTCTATCATACCGACGGTGTCCGCCGCCCTCCTTTTGCTATTGTCTATCTGATACTTTAATTCCGTAAAATCAAAGATCTCGGCTAATACCAAATCAAACCACATGGGCGCCCTTGCTTCGTATTTGGTATAAAAATGAATCTTCTCCGGACTAAAGTATTGCCCCTCGTTGAACCAGTCCGCCGGATACTGAAATCTGAATTTATCGCTGATATCAGTACTGCCATGAAAGGTGTCGAATGCGAATGTTCTGTACTCGCTTGTTTCCTGAATCCCGCTGTTAGATTGCAGAATTGCGGTAGTGTTTTTAATGTCATTCTTTGTGAAAATAAAATAGCCCACCACCACGATAAGCGCGCCCACCGATATGACAAGAGTTTTTTTCATAGCTATCTGAATTTCACATGGGCACCGCGGATGGTAACTCCCCCCCTAATGCGTATTCCTGGAGTTCTCTTCTGTCCGATAACAATTCTGCTCGAATCTTCGGTAATGCTGTCGATGGAGGCGTTCATATAGGTGCTGGCATTGCTCGGAGGCACGTCGCTGTCAGTGGTAATAAGATACATAAATCCTTCAGTCCCTGTAGTAGCCGCTAACTGGACGCTCGTCCCCGTGTTGGTAATGCGCACATCATTTCCGCTAAACGCCACGTTGCACGTGGCGGAGGTGTCATCCGTGCCGAAGTCGTTAAACCCGCAGTCGCTTGATGCGGATATCGTCGGGCTTGTCCCCGCCCAGTACGTTTTAACGTTTTTGTGGTCCACAAAATCGCCGGCGGCCATGGAAGCGGCTCCTTCTCCAACATTTTTTAAAACAGTTTGAACACGATATTTCTGGTTTTTATTTAACGAGCCGCATGTGCTTTGCCGGCTGTTGTCGTCGGTCAGAGAGGTAGCACAAACCAGCGTGCCGTTGTCCCATGTATTCACTGCATCGCTGGTAGCAGTTGCTCCGGCCCAAATCTCAAAATCAGTTGCTCCGGTATCCCAGCTGAGATCGGGATTTAGCACAACCGGAGTGTATTTGATAACAATGATGCCATCACCGCCGGTACATCCACCGTTAGAACAAAGCGACCCTCCCCCTCCGCCACCACCATATAAACCGCCAAGACCGCCATCGCCGCCGTTATCTCCTGCTCCACCTCCGCCTCCGCCGGAACCAAATGTAGAAAGCCATTGCGTGCCGGCCGCGCCTTGACCACCTGCGGCGGCGACACCGCCTGCGCCACCGGCACCGGGAGCTGTTCCGGCACCGCCGGCCCCTGTCGTGCCTTCACCTCCACCGGTGCCTCCATATCCATTTCCACCGTTGCCGCCTTCACCGCTAGTCGGAACATCGCTGTTTGATCCGGCCGAAGAAGAACCGCCACCGGCGCCGCCGCCGCCGGAACCTTGAGCGAGGTCCGCCGTACCACCGTTTTTGCCCGTCCCATTCGCTCCAGTTATTGGTCCACCGGCACCGCCTCCCCCAGAGCTTCCATCGGTGGCGCCGCTTATGGAGCCACCGTTGCCCCCGGCATACTCAACTGTCCCGGAAGCACTGCCAGTATTTCCGCCAAGCGGAAGAGGAACTGCCGTATCATCGGCCGTACCGCCCTCTCCGCCTTCGGCTGAAACACAGAACGAAAGACCGGAGCCGGAACCGTTACAAGCAGCAAAGGTTGGCTTCCCGAACCAAGTGTGACCACCGCTACCGCCTCGACCTAAACTCCCGGGATTAGCACCGCCCGCCCCAACATTGAATGGTATGGAGCTACTAGCCGGGGCAAAACTGAGGTTAGTAATCTTCCCGTATCCTCCTCCGCCACCGCCTCCTGCTCGCCCGGCATTATCGGTATCTCCCCCGGTACCGCCTGCGCCGATGACCTGGATGCTGTTTGACGACGGGTTCCAATCAGCTGGCACAGGCCAAAGACCGCTTAAAGCGGAAACGCTTGCCACAGTAATAATCACCCATTTATCTCCGCCACCGTCAATAATATCGGCTTGTGCTTGTTCGGTTTTGGGAATTATCTTCGCGGCCTTATCGGGCAAATAAGGGTGTATTAAATCCCCAAAGGGCAAGAAAGTGAGGGCAGTAACGGTGATAAAAACCGCCGAAGACCTCAGAATTTTGAGAAGTTTATGGTTCATAGAATGTCCGGTACCGCTTCTGGCGCTGGTTCGGGAGCTGGTTCCGGAGTAGATTCGACGGGCTCACTAACGTCGGTCGGCTCGGCCGTTGGTTCCGGAGTAGGCGTTGCCTCTATGGTCTCAGTGCTTGGCGTTACGCTCTGTTCTGGCGTCGGTGTTGGTTCGATCGTTGGCCCCGGTGTTACCTCCTCGCTCTGTCCCTGCTGTTCCTGCGCAGGCACAGGCGTAGGAGACGCAGACTCTTCTATAACCTCCGGCGTCGGTTCGGATACTGGCTCAGAGGTAGGCGCCGGTGTCGCCGAAAGCAACGGAGTTGAAGACCCAGAATCGCTAGGTGGAGAACTGGACGGTGCAGGCGCTATCGGCGAGAAAAACGTCTTTGCGTCTTTGATTGCCAATGCCATCCAGCTGAACTGCACGTCGAACGGCGCCGGTTTATTCAATCTGATAGTAAATCCTTTCGCACTCTTGTTGCTTACGATGTATCTAATATCGCTATCAAACAGCAACTGCTCGTCCGCCTCGCTAGCCAACTTGTCCGCCGTAGTTTCAGCAGAGGCGGAAGCCCTATTTAATGTTATGGTCGCATTTACCACCGGCTGGTTCAGATATTCCCTCTCAAAAGAAACGCTGGCGAATGTTGCACCTTCAGAAACCACGAGGAATCCACCGGTATCGGAGTCAAAGTACGGCCGGCCGAAGAACTCAATATCGCTGTTGAACACTAACATTTCGCCATTAGAGCCAATCGAGTCAACTATCAGGCCATTATTGAATACCGTCGGACCGGCCACCGACAATCCCCCGCCGAGAGACAAGTGCTCGTTCGGATCGAACGAAGAACTTACTAGCGCCGTAAGATCGGTCAATCTACTCTCGATCCTCACAAATTCGGCGGAGTGCGACGCAAACCGCGCTCTAAATTGAGCATCTGAATCGGATAATGTGCCGATCTGCCCACCTATCAGTGCCAATCTCTCGCCAAGCAATAAAATTTGACTGCTTGTTTCCTGGCTGTTGCCGGCTAATTCATAGCTTAATGAAGAGAGTTGCTCTGTCCATATGTCAAAGCCCAATATTTCTTTTGCATTTATTCTGTCCGCAAATAATTCTTTGGTGTGGATCTCCGGCGAAACGACTTCCAGGCCGGCCGCAAGCGTGCCTACATAGAAATCTTGGGTAGAACTCTTGGTTTCAGAACCATCCTTGCTCCTTTGAACAAGCTGACTCAGCAATTTGTGTTCAAACAAGAGATCGTCTCTGGTAGTCCCGGCGATTGAATCCAACGACAAACCGCCGAAGAACCCGGTCTGGATAAATATCACCACATTGCCTATCTCATTGCCAGAATAAGGCGTCAATGCCTGGCCTATTGTCTGGCCTGCTTGAGTCGCTTTCATCGCTATGCCCGGAATAGTAGCTGAATTTGTAAGGTAATCACCCGCCGCAATGGGTCCATTTTCGGTTGACACCTTCACAGGAACACGTCCCGCCAACGCTATCGGCACATAGCCGGGCATCGGCTTCGTTGTTTCAATACCGGTCAGAAATGAAGTCCCGGTTATCAAAGCGGCCGGATTCGTGGAAATGACACCGATAGCGATGGAGCCGGGTGTCGCTCTGACAACATTATCCGAACCGCTGTCGGTGATAGAAACAACCTCGCCGGCAACCAGGGTATCGTTATCTGTAGGGAAGTTTTCCGCTAAGTCAATGCATCCGGCGCTGGGTGTGCTCACGCCGGTGCAGTTAGAAGCCGCTCCATGAGAATTTATACTGCCGCGCAATCCTAATGTGCCGGCATTGCTCATTGAAGCCAAGGTTAAGCTGTTCGAATTCGTAACCCATAAGACTCCGTGTGGGAGCGGCCCGGCCGCAGAAGTTGATGCCGGAACTTGAATAACTAAAGCGCTGGTTCCGGCTGTGGTTAAATTAGTCGCAATGATATCAATGCCCGGGTTGGAGGCGGATGAAGTGGTATCGACGGTAAATATATCGTCGCTCGTTCCGCCCGTGCCATCACCGATAACAAACGCTCTCGCTGAGGCTTTATCAAGAACGAACGGATTCGAGAGAGAGACGCCACCGCTAAAGGTCCACAACCCCGTGATAGATTGCGCTGCTGACCTCGATGCTGGTCCATTGTCCCAATCAAGCCTCACATAGGACGCAGAGGCGTCAGGAGAGCCGAAGGATACCGTGAACATATTGGCATCAAAGGAGATGGAGCCGAAGTGGGTGCCGAAGGAGCCGCCCGAATTGATGAGTTCAATGCCTCCGAACGAGCCCCCTCCCCCCGTCTGGTCCGTGACACAACTAAAGGTGCCGGCATCCCATTGGAGCTTGTTGGAGGAACCGCAGTTGGCAAGGGATGCTCCCCACAGGGTGGTGGTGGAGACCGAGGCGGCATTGATGCCAGAGGATACGATGAGGTCGCCGGTGATGGAATGAGAAGCTGTAGCACCGAAGGAGACCTTGCTGCCCCTGACGGTAAAGACATTGGAGCCTACCTCAAAGTTCCCTGTCACCGAGGCAGTGTTGGAGAATGTGGCGGCTCCAGTCACTCCCAGTGTTCCTCCGGTATTCAGTGAGCCCGCGGTTACACTGTTGGTGGCGGTCAGTGACTTGGCAGTGTTCAGCGACCCGGCAAAGGAGTTTGAGACAGCCGTGAGCGAGTTGATGCCGTTGGCGGTAACGGTCTTGCCGGAGGTGAGGGAGAGCAATGTGTTGAGTGAGCCAGAGAAGGAGTTGGAGCCGACGTTGGTGGAGTTAAAGATGCCTCTGGTAACAATATTCCCCGAAGCCGATGCCGAGGTGAACTCGAGAACATTGAACTGGGTAGAGGCGGCATTGAAGGTCCAGTTACCCCCGATGCTCTGGGTAGCAGAGCGTGAGGCGGGACCGTTGGTCCAGTTTAAATCAATGTCAAAGTACGTGGAGGCGTCAGAGACGGTGAACTTGCCGGCATCAAAGGAGACCGAGGCATACTTAGGGCCGGCATCTAAGGTGCCGGAGGTAAAGATTTCAATGTTGCTTCCACCGCCGCCACC